>JAESFH010000037.1_pt1 | contig 213260 bp, 178 predicted proteins | sample 9269381 | NCBI WGS metagenome assembly JAESFH01 (sample SAMN14504062, study PRJNA617094) | algae metagenome | isolation source: Aphanothece sp. CMT-3BRIN-NPC111 and co-occurring heterotrophs from well... | place: USA: Clark Mountains Wilderness, California | collected 2010-04-18
TCCGCGTCGCCGCGTCTACTGGCGCTCTGCGGCGCCGTGGATCACGCTCGCGGTCGGCCTCTGCCTGCTCGCGCCGCATGTGGCGAGCGAAGCATCAGGTTCGCGAGCTACTGTCGGATACGCCACGGCCGTCATGCAGCCGTTGTCGTTCCAAAGCACAATCGCGCGATCGCTGAGGTACCTCGCACACGCGATCGGGTATGCCTCCGTCCCGTTGCTCGTGCTGTGGGCGCTGCGCACGTCGCGTACGGCGCTGCTCGACATCCTCTGGCCGCGTGACGCAGATCGCCGGCTCATCGTCCTTGCATTCTTTCTGCCGCTGTTATTGCCCGCGATTCTCAACCTGATTGTGCCGACACGGCTGACTTCGCTCTGGACGATTCCGAACTGGTTACTGTTGCCGGTGGTGCTGCTCCAGTCGCCACTCGTACGGGTGACTCGAGCACACGCCGGTCGTCTGCTGGGCGCCGCGGTGCTTTTTGCCGTCGCGATCCTGGCAGCCGCGCCGCTTATCGCTGCGATCGTGCACCGAAACGGGGGCGACACGAAACAGGCCTACTATCGCGCACTCGCGCAAGCGGCACATGCGAAATGGCAAGAGGCCACTACGGCGCCGGTCCGTTATCTGGGCGGCGATCATGAACTCGCGCGTGGCGCGGCGTTCTACCTCCCGGGCGGCGCCGCAAACGCGAGCGGGCTTGGCGACGCTTCGGTGCGTGCGGGAGGCGGCATTGCACTGCTTTGTGACAGCATGGATGACGCATGCATCCAACGCATCGAGACATTCCGCCGCCCAGAAACGCGCCAGTCGGAAGTGACCATCACAGTGTCCCTCTGTGGCTGGTACCCGCGGTCGCGGCGCTTTGTCATATCGATCGTCCCGCCAGTTGATTCACTCGCATCACGCGAGTGACGTGCGGTCAGCGGCTCTTTGGTCAGGCCGCGAGGCATTTCAACGCGTCTCGTCCGAGTCCGCTGCGTTGGCCGGATCGATGAAGATGAGTTCGTCCCGGCCCGGCGTAGTCGACGTAGTGGGCGCGCGGACACCGGGCGTGCTAATATTCTGCAGCGTGAGTGGCCAACTGTTCCTTGCAATCGCCTGCGCAGCGACGCCTCCGCGGAGGCACTGGCCGTTCGCCGCATCCCGTGTGAAAGCGCCCGCGGCTAGTTCATCGGCGGTTGCCGCATTTCTCGCGGTTCTGATGCTCGGCGCCGGATTGCACAACGTCGACGCCGGGCAAGGAGCTGACCCGCGCGCCGGCGTGCAAGCGCGCCCTTCAGCCGTCAGCGACGACGCGGCCCGCTCCGCCTCGATCCGTGGGCAAGCGTTCGTGATCACTATACGCGGCGTCGTCATCTACGCAGTAGGCGCTCGTGTTTCGCTCGTCCCCGTGACACCGGCGACGTCGCGATGGTACGAACGCGTCGGCAAGTACGGCCAGCGCGTTCCGGCACGCGAACTGCACTTCAGCCCGCTGGCGCGGACGGTCAGCACAGATGATGAAGGGCTCTTTGAGTTCACTGGCCTGCGGCCGGGCGATTACTACCTGGTCTCGCATCTCGCTCCCGGCGTTCACACGGGATATGCGATGGTGCCGGGCGGCATTGTTCTGCACAATCAGGCGAGCGTCGCACCGGGTGAATCCCGCAAGGTGATGCTAACGGTCCAGATGCAGCCGGGCGTCGGCTTCCATTAGCTGGCGATCTCTGGCACGCGCGTAGTGGTGGGGGTGGGCGGCGACGACACCGGAGCGGAGGCGGCGGGGAGCGCGTATCTGTATGATCTGAGTAGCGCGACGCCGACGGTGCCGGTCGCAACGCTGAACAACCCCGGCCCCGCATTTAACGACCAGTTCGGCCATTCGGTGGCGATCTCGGGCACGCGTGTCGTCGCGGGGGCTCCTTCGGACGACACGGGCGCGATGGACGCCGGGAGCGCGTATGTGTATGACCTGAGTAGCGCGACGCCCACGGTGCCGGTCGCAACGCTGAACAACCCCCGCCCGGCACAGGGCGACTTCGGCGATGCGGTGGCGATCTCGGGCACGCGTGTGGTGGTGGGGGCGACCGACGACGCACGGGCGCGGCAGACGCCGGGAGCGCCTATGTGTATGATCTGAGCAGCGGGACGCCTGCGGTGCCCGTGGCGACGCTGAACAACCCCGGCGCGGCCCCGACAGCGGGCGACTTGTTCGGCGGTGCCGTGGCGATCTCTGGCACGCGCGTGGTGGTGGGGGCGTTATTAGACGACACGGGAGCGAACAGCGCTGGGAGCGCGTATGTGTATGATCTGAGAAGCGGGACGCCGACGGTGCCTGTGGCGACGCTGAACAACCCCGGCCCGGCCCCGACAGCGGGCGACTTGTTCGGCGGTGCCGTGGCGATCTCTGGCACGCGCGTGGTGGTGGGGGCTTACAGGGACAGCACAGGAGCGAGTACCGCTGGGAGCGCGTATCTGTATGATCTAAGCAGCGGCACGCCGACGGTGCCGGTCGCGACGCTGAACAACCCCAGCCCGGCAGCGGACGACCAGTTCGGCTATTCGGTGGCGATCGATGGCGTACGAGTCGCGATCGGTGCTCCCTTCGACGACTCACCACAAGCTGACAAAGGGTCCGCCTACATCTACGCCCCGGCGGTCACCGTTCAATCCGCCGCTTCGCGCAAGGTACACGGCAACGCCGGTGCATTTGACGTTCCGCTCGCGCTCACCGGCACGCCGGCGATCGAGCCGCGGACCGGCGGTGCCACGGCTGATTACACCGTCGTCGTCACTTTCCTCGGGGACGTTTCCGTGAGCGGAAAGCCGCAAGCCGCAGTGACGTCGGGAAGCGGCACAATTGGAAGCGGCGGGACCAGCAATGGCGGCATCGTCATGACCAGCGACAATGTCGTAGCCATCCCGCTAACCAACGTCACCAATGCCCAGACGATCGAGGTGACGCTCAACAACGTGAATGGCTCGACGAACGTGACGATTCCGATTGGCGTACTCATCGGCGATGTGAATGGCAATGGGGCGGTGACCGGAAGCGACATCGGCCTGGTCAAAGCGAGCGTCGGGCAGCCCGTCGGTCCGAACAACTTCCGCGCGGATGTGAACGCGAACGGCAGCATCAACGCCAGCGATGTCTCCCTGGTGAAATCGTTCGGCGGGACCGCCCTGCCCTGAGTTTCGACGAGGCGACATGTCGCCCCTTGCACGGGCGCAGTGTCGGCAAAGCTCGGCTAAGCGAAGCGGTTTTCGCCGACGTGCCGGCGGACACGGAAGATGTGCGCGGGCTGCGTGAGCGGATCGAGCTCAACGTAATTGCGGCTGCCGCGCCATGTGTAGCGCGCGTCGGTGAGGAGGTCGTGCACCTGATATTCGTCCGAATCCATCGCGCCGAATTCACTCACGGGAACGTGGATGTACGAGTGATGCGTGCGATGCGCGTCCAGATTCACGACGACGAGAATGATGTTGTCCTTTGCCGGCGTCATCTTGCCGTAGAAGAGGATGTTCTCGTTCTCGGCCTCGTAGAAGCGAAGGTTGTCATAGAGGTGCAGCGCGCGGTTCTCCTGCCGGATGCGGTTGATCCGCGTGATCCAGTCCTTGATGTTCCCGGGCGCGTCCCAGTCGCGTTCTTTCCACTGATACTTTTCGGAATCGAGATACTCTTCGCGGCCGGGGAGCGGCGCGTTTTCGCAAAGCTCGAAGCCGCTGTAGATGCCGTAGACGCTCGAGAGGGTTGCCGCGAGAACGGCTCGCGCCATGAACGCCGGTCGACCGCCGGTTTGCAGATGCACCGGGAGAATATCGGGCGTGTTCGGCCAGAGGTTGCCGCGGAAATAGTACCGCATCTCTGTCTGCGTGAGCTCGGTGAAATACTCCTCAAATTCCGCCTTCGTCTCGCGCCAGGTGAAGTAGGTGTAGCTCTGGTTGAAGCCGGCTTTCGCGAGCGCCTTCATCATCTTCGGCTTCGTGAACGCCTCGGAGAGAAACACCTGATCCGGAAACTGCGCGCGCACGCGTGAGATTAGGTATTCCCAGAACGGCACCGGCTTGGTGTGCGGATTATCGACGCGGATGATCCGCACCCCGCGTTCCGCCCAAAACAGGATGATGCTCGTCATTTCATCCCAGAGCTGCTGCCAATTCGGGCAGCGGAAATTCAGGGGGTAAATGTCTTCGTATTTCTTTGGCGGATTTTCGGCGTATTTAATCGTGCCGTCCGGGCGCTTGTAGAACCACTCCGGGTGCTCGGCGACATACGGGTGATCGGGTGAACAATTGATCGCGAAATCGAGCGCGACTTCCATTCCCCGCGCGCGGATCTCCTGCTGGAGCCAATCAAAGTCTTCGAGCGTTCCAAGTGCCGGCTCCACATCCTTATGCCCGCCGCCATTTGGCGCGCCAATGTGGCGATTGCCGATCGCGTACGGAACTCCGGGCTCGCCGGGCTGGCTCGTGACCGAATTGTTCCGGCCCTTCCGGTTCGCGAAACCGATCGGATGGATCGGCGGGAAATAGATGACGTCGAAACCCATCGCCTTTGCGTCGTCTACGCGCGGGAGGCAATCGCGAAACGTCGAGCCCTTGTCGCCACGCCCTTCCGCCGAGCGGGGGAAAAATTCATACCAAGCGGCGGTCCGCGCTTTCACTCGATCGACGACCACATGCGGCGCGGGCGCGTACTGTGTCGCCGCGGAGCGATCGGGATAACTCGCCATCAGGATCTCGAGCTCGCCGGAATGCGCGATGTCGTTGATCTGCGCGTACTCACTCGTGCGGATAATCTCCGAGAGCTCGTTCAACCGCCGTCCATCAGGCGAATTCCCGGCGCGCCACGCCGCCTCCTCGATCAACGCCGCGCCTTCCAGCGTCTCGCTCGTGAGGTTTGTGATCCCCGCTTTGAACTTCGCGCCGAATTCATGCTGCCAGCCAGCAAAGGTGTCGGCCCACGCCTCGACCGTGTATTCGTAGGTCGTGTTTTCGTAGAATGAACAAACGCCGCGCCAGCGATCGTTCTCCACATGCGTCATACGCGTTTCGTGCCAGCGCGGCTCGCCCACCATGCGCCATTTCAGGACTGCGGCGACAACGTCATGTCCGTCCTTAAAGATGTCGGCCTCGACGACCAAGTCCTCGCCAACAACCCGCTTCACCGGATACCGGCCACCATCGACGAGCGGCTGAAGATTCTCGATAACCGCTGTCGGAAAAGCCCGGGGCATGCGGCTCAATCAACCGAAGTTAACCGGATGGGAAAGGAAAATCTGCGGCTGCGGGACAGTCGCAGCGGTCGCGGTGCGCGGAACTGTAGGGGAAGCTGTCGGCTTCCCCAGTTTCTACCCGAACGCCCTTGAGACACGGGAAGCTAACAGCTTCCCCTACAGCAGCTCCAGTCGTCGTCCGGCTACACCGAGAAGTAGAACGCGCACTCGTACAAACCCGACGCGCGTGATTCTTCCCGCCGGACCGGGGTTCCGAGGATATTCGACACCAAGTCCTGCTCGAGTCGGCCGATGATCGGGTAAAGATCGAGCAAGTTCATGATCGGCGAGTGGCATTCCAGAATCTGCGGGCCGCCTTCTTTCTCGTCGTTGATGAACTGCGACATGAAACCTTCCTTTTCGCGCTGCGCCGCCAGCCACTTCGCGCGATCGGCGACCGTCTCGCCTTTCACCTTCTCCTTCAGCGCCGCCGTCTTCCGCTCGAACACACGAAACAGCAGCTTCTCGGGCGCGTTCGGCCCATGAATATCGGCGGCCGACTTCAGCAGCTCGATCGTCATCTCGTTGCTGTCGCAGGGGAAGAGATCGTGGGTCCGGCGCGTCAGTCGGTAGACCATCTCGGGCCGCCCCATCTTTTGCGGGCGTCGCCACGTATCGAGGTAACCGTCCCGCTCGAGGGTGAGACAATGCTGCTTAATCCCCATGTAGCTCATCTTCATTTTCGCCACCAGCTCGTTGACTGAGAGGCCTTTAGTGCGCTTCAGGGTGTTCAAAATCTCAAGCCGCTGGGTGCGGCCGATCTCGGAGAGTAGTTGTTGGTTCACGGCATCATCTTTCTTGTTCGGACCGACATTACCCGCAAAGCGTTTTGAAACACAACGTAAATTTTACGCAACATTCAGTCGTGATGCGATTTACGGATAAACCAGCCGCAACGCCGTCGTGGGATCGAAGAAATGCACCTGCGTCGGGTCGATCTCGAACCGCATCCGGCGCCCCGCTTCTTCCCGCGCGATCGCGCCGCGGCTGCGGCAGAAGATGGAGTGCGCGCCCGTCTGCAGGTGCAGCAATGTCTCTGCTCCTGCTGGCTCAATGATCTCCGCCACGGCGGGGAAATTTGTCGCTGAATTCCCCTGCCCTTTCGGTGTTTGCGCGATGGAGATGTGCTCTGGGCGGATGCCGAGCACGAGCGGCTTCCCGACGAATTCGCGGGCCGCGGGGTGGGCGGCCAGCGAGACACTCAGTTCGATGCTGCCGTCTCCCGTCTCCACGAATCGGAGCGTCTCCCGTTCCTGCTTCAGCGTGCCGTGGATCAGGTTCATCGGCGGCGTGCCAACTGATCCCGCGGCGATCAGATTCGCCGGCGCGGCGTAAATCCGCTCCGGCGAGTCGAGCTGCTGCACCGCGCCTTTGTCCAGAACGGCGATCCGATCGGCCAACATCATCGCCTCGGCCGTCTCGGACGTCGCGTAGACGATGGTGGCGTTCCGCCGCTGGTGCAGCTTCGCGATCTCGGTGCGGATCTGCACCCGCGTCTCGGTGTCGAGGCCGGCAAGCGGCTCGTCCAACAGGATGACCTTCGGCTGGCGGACGAGCGCCCGCGCGATCGCCACCCGCTGCGATTCGGGCCGCGACAGGCGGGCAGGCTTCCGATCGAGCAGGTCGGTGATCTGCAGGATGCCGGCCGCGTCGTCGATCCGCCGAGTGATTTCGCTCTCTTTGAAGTTTCGCAGCTTCAACGCGATTGCGAGGTTCTCGCGAACAGTCATCGGCGGATACAGCGCGTGATTCGCGGTCACGAGCGCAACGTCACGCGCGTCCGGAGCGATGTCGTTTACGCGCCGATCGCCGATTGAAACGTCGCCACTCGAGACCTCTTCCAGCCCCGCGATGATTCGCAGGATCGTCGATTTGCCCGCGCCTGTCCGGCCCAACAGCACCAGCAGTTCACGGTCGCTCACTTCGAGCGTGACACCCGAGACCGCGGCAACATCAGAGCCGCTCCCGCTGCGGTAGCTTTTCGAAAGATTTGCGAGCGAAACTTTAGCCATGGCAGCCGATGACGAGCGGTGAAACTACGGTCGCGCGACCGACGGTCAACGCTCGACGAACGGAAGCGTCGCGACCGCTACTCGAACGCATCCACTGCCATCCTGTCGTGCCGCGTTCAGCTCCGCGCCCACTTCCTGAAAACCGCGCTTGATAAACCCGAGGCCGATTTGTCTCCCGAGGCGCGGACTCATCGCAACGCTGGTGATCCAGCCGACATCCTTCGCGTCGGCCGCGCTCAGCAGGCGCATCCCCGCCTCCATTCGCTCTCCGGAAGCCGCAACTAATCCGCACAAACGCTTGTTCGTTTGCCCGGACATTTTGATCCGAGAGATCACCTCCTGCCCGATGTAACACCCTTTCGCATAGTCGATCGCGGCTGCCTCGAGGTTCGCTTCCGTCGGGATAATCTCCTCCGTCAGCTCATGCCCCCAACGCGGAACTCCGCGCTCGATGCGGAAAGTCTCGGCGCAATTGTCATCGCAGCGCGGAAATCGCTCCGACAACTCGGCCAGAACTTCATCATGGTGCGCCGCTGCGACCCAAATGTCAGTCCCGGCACAGGCGAACCGATCCGCCCGCACCAATCTCGCGTCCGCCGGCGCCGATGGCGACGCTTCCCGCGTCACGTGAAACAGCGCGAACTGCTCGGTCACATCGTCGATCTGCACATCGTCGGCGATGATGTAGCGGTCGAGACGCGCCGTGAGCGCGTCCCGCATCGCCGTTTCCGTATCGAGCAGAAACGACTCACCATCTACCGTCAGAAAAACATCGGCGTTGATCTTCCCCTTCGCGCTCAGCACACACGCGCGAATCGTTTGCGTCTCGCTCGCCTTCCGCGCGTCATTGCTGATCTGCCCGTTCAGATAGCGCAGACGATCCGCGCCGCTGAGGCGCAGCTTCGCACGTGCGGAGAGATCAAATAACGCGCCCTGCTCGGCCCGAAAATCCACCCTCATCGGCAGGTCGCCCGCTCGGGCTTAATAATCCATGCCGCGGCCAAAGACGCGGCTGAAGAACCCGCGCCGTTCGCCGTTCTTTTCATCGCCAGCGTTTCCGACTTTTTCGGCAGCGGCGGGTTGCGACGCCGTCTCAGATTCAACTAACGACTCCTTGCGCGGCTCCTCGGCGGTCGACGCGGCAACCGGCTCCGGTTCTACAGCCTCCTCTTCGCCGCTCGGTTCGTCAGCGACATCGCCCGGGTTCTCTTCAGCGTCACCGGACCCGTCACCTTCCGGCGTCTCAGATTTCGGCTCCGCTTCGCCTTCAGGGACGTCGGCGCGCTCTTCCTTTGCTTCGGGCGCCTGCTCGGCCGGCGCGACATCCTCCGGCGCCGCCTCCGGTTCGTCTTTCTTCGCTTCCTCAGTTCGCTGCTCGTCTAACCCGGCGAGACTCGCCTGCTCTTCGACCTCATCCTCTTCGTCACGTTGCGTCCCGGGCGGACCATCTGGAAAGAATCTGTGCACCATCGACGCATAGTCGTAGTCGCCGCGGTCCTCGCGCATCTCCGCGACCAGGCTGTCCCGCGCCGCTTCCGTTGCCCCAAGCGTTAGTCCGTACGAACGCGCCAGACGTGTCGCGATCAGCACATCCTTCAGCATGTGCTTCACCGAGAAATGCGGCTCGAAGTCGCCCTCGATCATCTTCGGCAGCTTCATCGCCAGGGTGCCGGAGTTGCTGCCGTTGCTACGCATCGCGGCGGCGAATTTCTCGAGCGGCAAGCCGGCGCTGTGCACGAGCGCCAGTGCCTCGCTCGCCGTTTGCACCGTGGCTGCCGTCACCATATTCGTCGCCAGCTTGATCGTCGTCGCCTGGCCAATTTCGCCGATCTCTATGATCTCCTTGCTGCTCGCCTCCAGCACCGGTTTGGCGCGTCGGTACGCCGCATCGTCGCCGCCGATGTAGTAAACCAACTCGGCTTTTTCCGCCGCCATCTTGCTGCCCGTAAATGGCGCATCGAGAAATTGCCCGCCACGCCGATGCACGATCTCCGCCGCCGCGCGCATCGTCGATGGCGCGACCGTGCTATGCGCCATGATCACATGGTGCGCGTTCAACGTTTGCTTCATCTGCTGCACCATCTCGAGCAGCGCCTCGTCGTCGGAGACGAAGATCTGCACGAAATCGCATAACGTCGCGATCTCCGCCGGCGAGCCGACAAAATTCGGGAACGGACGCGGCGTCCGATTCCAGACGAAAACATGAAAGCCGCGGTGGCGGAGATTGGCAGCCACCCGCTGCCCAATGATCCCCAGCCCCACGATTCCGACGTTCTTTTGCGTGCGACGCGACATTTGCAAAAATCACCGCGAAAAGCCGGCGATTGGCTCAAAAATCACGGCAAACGTGGAGCCACGCAATCCTGAACTTCTCGCGAATCGTTACCTCGCCTCCAGCCGGCGTTCATCTGCCGGACAAAAGCGCGCCATGCCGATGAGACTCGCAGCAGCGGGAAGAGCTTGCGTTGGCGTGACGAACTTGGGATTTTTGGACCACCGCGCCGCTGGCTGCCATGGACACCACGTTGGCATTGTTCGTCTACAAGCTCGTCTGCATCGGCAGCGGTCTGCTGGTCTGTTACTTCGGCTTCCGGCTTTTCGTGCTCGGGATCTTCACTGGAGGCGGTGACCTGACGAGTCAGTTTCAGAACACAAAGCTTGTCCTGAAGAAGGGCGCACCAGGCACTTTCTTTGCGCTGTTCGGAGCGGTCATCCTGAGCGTGACGCTCTGGAAAGGACTGCAGATCGAAGGCCGCTCCGCGATGCCGGCTACCGCCGAAACGAACGGCCGCGCCGCCGAAATCCGGGCGCAGGGGTTCGGCGAATCAAACGATGCGCCCGCGGGCGATCATCTCGAAGCCAGGCGCGCCGAAGTTCGCGGCACGTTGTACGAGCTCAACACGCTTCGCTCGCGCCTCGCGGCCGATGTTCCAAAAGACAAACTCACCGATCTGCAGATCGCGTTGCGCGACAGCAAGCTCGCGCTGATCGGCTCCGTCTGGAGTAAAGAATGGGGCGACTACCGGCAGTTCCGCCAATGGCTGATCGATGGCGAAACGCAGCCAGCCCCGGCGAGTTTTCAGCGCGCGCCCGTAGAGCTGTTTCACCATGGAGACAAAGAGTAACGCGCGTGTCGCGCCCCTTCTCCTTCTAGGCGTTCTAGTTTTCAGCAGCGGCGTCGCGCACGCGGAGAGATGGCGCGGATTCTACGAGCAGGAGACGCTCGCGTACTGGAGCAAGGAGATGCCGCCGGGCATCAAGGAGAACCTGCGCGAGGTCGTCTGGCCGAAGCTGACCGCGCAAGAGCGGCAAGCGCTCGCTGGCGTCGCCCTCTCCTTCCCGCGCGAGAATGCGCAGCACGCGATGAATTTCTATGCGCAATGGAACGCCACACGCAGAGAGGTCGTGCTGCCGATCTCCTCGCTGCGCTTTTACGGCGACCTCGCGCTGGCCTACGCCTGGCTGAACAAGAACAACTACAGCGTCGACCCGGTGACCGACTACCTCGCGATGCTCAAGTATCAGTGGCCGACACAGCTCGCAGGAAAGCGTCATCGTCCGTCGGATGTCCTAGGCATTCCCGCCGACGCGCGCGATGACCCGCAGGTGCAGCGCACGTTCCAGCGAACGTTCGGCTCCGGGATCATCTTCGTGCTCGCGCATGAGCTCGGTCACATTTACCACCGCCACCCGAATACCGCAGACATCCCGCTGGAAGCTTCTCGCGCAAATGAGCAGGAAGCGGATGCGTTCGCGCTCGAAATCATGCGCCGCCTCGGTGAAGCGCCGCTCGGCGCGCCGATCTTCTTCACGATCCTTGCGCACCTCGAGTCGTACAGCGGCGACACCGAGCATCGTGACGCAAATCAGCGGACTCACCCGGTGACCGCCAGCCGCATCAAGGCAATCGCCCGCGCGCTCGAAAAGAGCGCCGATGACTTCTCGAAGACCAGCACTAACGCCAGCGCGACTCGCCTGCAGCTGCGGCGCGTCGCGCTGGAATTCGATACGATCGCGCTCGCGCTCAGCGACAGCGGGGTGCAGGAGCTGATGCGCCAAAAGGGATTAAGCGCGCGCCCCGAGCTCCTTGGGCCGCGGCGGGTCGATGAGCCTGTGGCGGCGGCTTCCGCCGCGCGCGGAGATTCACTGCCGTTCAACGGCGCCTACACCGGCGAATGGATCAACACGAAGGGCACCGATCTCCCCGGGACTCTCATCCTCACCCGACGCGGCAATGATGTGAGCGGCACCTACTCGTTCGGCGTCGGCAACCTCGCACTCACCGGTGTAATCGCAGACGGCAAACTCTATTACAACTGGAAGTGGGGCACCGACTACTTCGGTAAAGGCGTGCTCGAACAAGTCTCCGAGCGTGACGAACTCACCGGCACCTGGGGCTACACGAAAGCGGACGCCGGCGCTGGCACGTGGAAGCTCCGCCGCTCTGCGGGCGAGTGATTTTAGCGCCGCGTGCGCACGTATTCGGCGAACGCGAGCCGCTCCGCCACGGCCGCGACCGCAGCGGTGCGTTTGTCGTTTAGCAGACGTTGCTGAATCTCCGGCCGCGCTTCGTCAAATGTCAGTTGGCGAGGCGGTTTCAAATCCGTGAGCTGAGCGATGTGAAATCCGAGCGGCGTCTGAAACGGAGCCGATATTTGGCCGACGCGGAGCTTCTCGATTTCCGCGACGAACTCCGGCGGCACACGCGCGGCCGAGAAGAAGCCAAGATCACCGCCATTCGCTTTCGTCGCTTCATCTTCCGAAGCTTCGGCGACGAGCGCGGCCAGCGGTTCGCGTTTTGCGATGCGGCCCGCGAGGGCTTTTATCGCCTTCTGCTTCGCGGCGACGATCTCCGGCGGCGTCGCTTCCGGTGCGGCGAGAAAAAGATGAGTCGCGCGAAACCGCTGCGGCTGCATGAACTGCTCGCGATTCGTTTCGTAGAACTGCCGGCATTCTTCTTCGCTCACCGCGATCGCACTCGCGATTTGCTTCTCGATCCAGTGACGCCCGCGCAGATGTTCGGTCACATTCTCCCGCAGCGATGCCTCCGAGACGCCCGCAGCTTCGACTGCTTTCGCGAATTCGTTCTCGTCGCCAAACTGATGGCGGAGCAGATTCAGCTCGCGGTCGATCTCAACATTCGCGACGGCTTCGTCGCGCGACAACCGGCGCAGATTTTCCTCTACGATTCGGGCTTCGTAGTCGTCGCCATAAATCGCAACTCCACCGACGAGCGCCTGCAATTCTCCCCGACCGGTGACGCGCGCGATCGCCTCCCGAGCAGCAGGAGAACGCCACAAGAATTCGCTCGTGATTAACCCGGCGAGCGCCGCGATTGCGAAGAGCAGGATGAGCACGAGCGCGCGCATCATTTCAGCCCTTCATCGGCGAGATACCGTAATGCGACCGACGCGACGATCCGCATACTCTCGGCGCTGATCTGGTCCATCGTGTCATTGGAGGTGTGCCATGCCGGAAAGTCGAAATCGATCAAATCGATCACAGGTATTCCGATCGCGTTCAATGGCGTGTGATCATCAACGATCGGGCCCGCCGCGTACGTGAAGTAGTTCCGCAGATTCAACGCCTCCGCCGCCGCGAAAATACCTTTCGTTAGGCCGGGCGGTGAATCGGGCGAGAGCGTAATGGTCAACGACTTGTCGCCTACCATGTCGAAAAGAATCCCGCCGCGGAACTGCTTCACCTTTCCTTCCGCTTGCAGCTGCTTCGCGAAGTAGCGGCTGCCGAAGAGACCATCGGTTTCCGTGAAGTTCACATACGCTTCTTCGCCGTCGAAGAACACCAGCTGCACCTTCGCCGCCATCGCCGGGCGGGTCGCGAGCACGCGCGCCATCTCGATCAGCAACCCGTTACTCGAGCCACCGTCATTCGCGCCCACGAAGCGGATGCTGTCGAACACCTTCGTGTCGTAATGAGAGCAAAGGAGGAATGACGGCTCCGCTTTGCCGCCGCCCGGTCGGCCAAACGTCGCGATCAGGTTCACGAATGTCACCTTGCCGCGCGGCGTGTCATCCGTGAATGACTGGCGCGTCACCGTCCAGCCGATGCTCTCCAGCTCCTTCGTGATGTAATTGCGCGCCTGCTCGATCGCTTCGCTGCCGGGAGGACGCGGCCCATAGTCGACGAGCTGCTGCACGTGTCGCAACGCGTTCTCGCCCGAGAACTCTTCCCAGATGTTGCCGGTCGCGCGATCGGCCGCCGGCTTGCTGTTTCCGTCGCACGCCGCGAGCGCGAGCAGGACAACGAGCAACGAACGCAACCGCATCTCGGCTTTTGCTCGACTAGCTGTCGTTGCCTGGCAGACCGATCAATCCGAGCACGCGCTCGAGATCATCGTTGCCGTAATATTCGATCTCGATTTTCCCGCGTTTCTCGCCGTGGTGAACCGCGACGCGCGTCCCGAGATGCTGCTGCAAGCGGTTCTGCAAATCATCAACCGTTGCGGAAGTAACCGTCGCACTCGCAGCCGGTCGTCGGCGCCGCCGCGAGGTGCCAAGCTGCCGCGCCACGAGCCGCTCCGCATCACGCACGGTCGCGCTGCGGCGCAGGATCGTCTCTGCGACCGCGAGCTGTTCATCGTGTGCTTTCAACCCGAGCAAAACCTTCGCATGCCCGACCGACAACAAACCTTGCATCACCCAGCTCTGCACCTGCTGGTGCAGGTCGAGCAAGCGCATCGAGTTTGCGACCGCCGCGCGACTGCGGCCGACCTTCAGCGCGATGTCTTCCTGGCGCATGCCGAACTCGCCCGCGAGCCGCGCGTAAGCGAGCGCTTCTTCGATCGGGTTGAGATCGGCGCGTTGCAGATTCTCGATCAACGACAGCTCGAGAACGTCGAGATCGGTTGCCTCGCGGACGATCACCGGCACCTGCGCAAGCCCGACTTCGCGCGCCGCGCGCCAACGACGTTCGCCCGCGATCAGCTCATGTTTTCCATTCACCATCCGCACGATGAGCGGCTGGATGATGCCGTGCTGGCGGATCGACTCGACCAGCTCCTGGAGCGCTTCCGCGGCGAATTCCGTGCGCGGCTGGAGTGGGCTCGCGACAATCGAATCGACGCTCACCTGATGGACTTTTTCGCGGGAGTCGGGCGTCGCCGCCTGCAGATCGATGATCGGCGCCGGCCGCGTGCCGATGAGCGCGCCGAGTCCTTTCCCGAGAGCCGATTTCGCCATCGACGGCAGGGTATCGGATGCGCCGAAGCTGCGCAACCGCGCGACAACGTTACCGGCGCGAGCGCGTGCGTGGCTCCGGCGTCGGTGTCGGCGTCGGCTGGCTTTTGCCCTTGCCGAAAATCAGCGAGTTCGGTTTTCGCTCCAAGGTATCGGCGAGCGTCTGCACGGAGCGCAGCGTCGCTTCGAGCTGCTCGTAAAGCGGCGAGCCGCGATTGAATCCGCTCATCGTCTTGTCCAAATTTGCGACGGTCGTTTTGACGGCGGCGAGCGCGTCCGAAGCGCCCTTCAGCGTATCCTCGAGCGGCAGCGCCGCCAGCTTATCGAGCACAGCGGTCGCCTTATCCTGAAGTTCGCCGAGTCCACCGGAAACAGTCGGCATGACGTTGTAGCCAAACATTTCCGTCACGGCCGCCGGCGGCGGGTCTTTCTGGAAATCGAGGTCTACGAACAATCCCCCGGTCAGCAGATTGCCGGTCTTCAAGCTCGCGCGCAGTCCATCGCGCACCGAATCCGCGATGAACGCTTCGGCACCGCCATCCGGCAGGTCGGCGATGCGGCTCGGATCGATCTGGATCGCAACGGGAACTCGCCGCTCCGGATTGTTCGGCAGGTAGTTGAACGAAACGCCTTCGACGGTGCCGATGCGAATTCCACGAAACTCAACCGGTGCATCTGCCGCCAGTCCTCGCACGCTGCCGGTAAAAAGGAGCAGATAGCGGACGCTGTTCATCATCGTGAACTTCTTCGTGTCGCTCTGGCTGGCGTAAAGCGGGAACGTCGCGCCATCTGCCACCGCGGGCGATTTGCCGACCGGCTCATTGAACGTAATGCCGCCGAGCAGAATCGATTCGAGCGAGCCTGTCTGGAGCTGGAACCCATTGGCGTTCACCTGCACGTCGATTCCACTCACGTTCCAGAATTTCGTGTTCTCGCGCACGAGCCCCGCATATTCCTTGGCGATGAAGGCGGTGAACTCGACCGTGCCACCTTCGGGATGAAAGACACGCGTCTCGACTTTTCCCGCGCCCAGGCCCTTGTAGAGAATCGGTGAACCGGGACCGATGCCGCCTGCCTCGGAAGTCGTCAGGCGAATGCGCAGACCGGGGACGCCTTTCGGTGTGACGGGCGGTTGCTCGAGGCCGGTGAATTCGCGGTGTCCACCGGGCCCGACGCCGGGCTCGAGCTCGATGTAGTTGCCGGAAACGATCGTGCTCAAACCCGAGATGCCCGAGCCGCCGTAGCGCGGCCGAACGACCCAGATTTGCGCGTCCTGCGTCAGCAGGCGCGTGGCTTCGGCTGACATCCGCATGCGCACGATCACGCCTTTTAAGTCATCGCTGAGCTGGACGCCTTCGACGTTGCCGATGTTGACGCTGCGGCAAACGACAGGCGTTTTGCCCGGCACAATTCCTTCGGCATTCTCAAACCGCACCGTGATCTCCGGTCCGCGCGCGGAGTAGTATTGCCACACGAGCCAGAGACCGAGCAGCGCGGCCACAATCGGCACGATCCAGACCGGCGAAAGACGGCGCCGCTGCCGAATGATCGGCGTCATGGCGGTGGAGCGTTCGGGAAAAGTTTCGAGCATGGTGTCAACGAGGCGTGCGCTCTGCGCGCGCGGCGGCGTCCCAGATCAAGCGCGGGTCGAAAGTATTCGCTGCCAGCATCGTAAGGATTACGACCGCAGCAAATGAAACTGCTGCCGAGCCGGGATGGATTGAGATCGCCGAGCCGAGCTGCACCAGGCCCACAAGGATGGCGACCACGAAGACGTCGACCATTGACCAGCGGCCGATGAACTCGGTGGCGCGATACAGACGCGTCATCTGGTGCGGCCAGCGCCCGAACTTGGCGGCGAAACAAAGCGTGCCGATCGACAACAGCTTCAGCACAGGAATCACTACGCTCGCGACGAAGATGATGATCGCCACAGGTATATCGCCCTCGCGCCAGAACTCGATCACGCCGCCGACGATGGTGTTCTCCTGCGTGCCCAGAAACGACTCGACGCGCAGGATCGGCAGGAGATTTGCAGGGAAGTAAAGGATCAGTGCGCCGAGCATCAGCGCGCAAGTGCGTTGCACACTCTCGCGCTGACGCAGGTGCAGCCTCGCATTGCAGCGCGGGCAGCGCTGATCGGCGACCGGCGCGGCGAGCCCGCACGAGTGACACAGCGCGACGCCTTCACTGGCGGCGGATTCCGGCGGAAAGGCGCTCACCGGCCCGCCTCCTCCATGCGGTGCCAGAGCTCATGCGGGTGAATCGATACAACGGCCGCCGTCAGGCAGACGATCAGCCCGACGTAAGCCCAGAACGACGTGCCGAGCGTAAGGGTCGCGAGATGTCCGAGCTTCATGAGACTTACGAGGACGCTCACGAGATAAACTTCGGCCATGTTCCAGCGTTTCGCGCGGTGGAGCCAGCGGCCGAGCGCGACCGCGCCAGGAAGCCGCCTGTCGCCGAGCAATGGCAACACCAGATAAAGGAGCCCTCCGATCACCAGCGCCGGCGCCGCGAGAATGAAGACAGCGATCGCGGCCGCGAGATACGGGTAGCCCTGTTCACCAATACCGGAGACGCTTTGCCAGAGCCGCATCTCACTCGCGCGAAAGCCGGCGCGCAGCGAGAGGAACGGAAAAAGATTCGAGACGACGAACAGAACTGCTGCTGCCATGGCGTAGGCCGCGGTGCGATGCAGTGAGTTATGTTGATAGCTCAGGAGCAGGGAGTGACAGCGCGGGCAGATGACCTTGTCGCCGAGCCGCAGCTCCGGCACCTCCACGAGGGCGTCGCACTCGGGGCACGCGAGGCATTGGGCCGGAAAAAGGTCGTTCATCTGACATAACTGAATCGCACAGGTGGACCGATTGCGCCGCCGAAATGCGGCTCTCTCCCTGACTACGGCCGATTGCGCCCGGCAGATGCCGAGGCTAGCGTCAGCGCCCATGCCGGATCGCAACACGATCGTCACGCTCGGACATTCTCCCGATCCTGATGACGCGTTCATGTTCTACGCGATGGCGGAGAACAAAATCGATCTTCGGGGTTATCGCTTCGAGCACCGGCTCGAGGATATCCAGACGTTGAACGAACGGGCGATGCGTGGCGAATTGCATATCTCGGCGGTGTCGATTCATGCGTACGCGTACTTGAGTGATCGCTATGCGTTGCTGCCGTGTGGCGCAAGCATGGGTGACGGCTACGGGCCGATGGTTGTCGCGCCTAACGAGAGGCCGCCTGCCGATTTACGCAGCTGCCGAATCGCCGTGCCGGGGAAGATGACGAGCGCATATCTCGCGCTGCAGCTTTATCTCGGTGAGTTCGAGCACGTGGTCGTGCCGTTCGATCAGATTTTCGACGCGGTGAAGAGCGGACGCGCGGCGGCCGGGCTCATCATTCATGAAGGGCAGCTGACGTATGCGCGGAGCGGCTTCACAAAAATAATCGACCTCGGCGAATGGTGGAAGCGCACGACCGGATTGCCGCTGCCGTTAGGCGGCAACGTCTTGCGCAAAGACATCCCGTCCGACATCCAGCGCGATCTGCTCCAGATCATGCGCGAAAGCATTGACTACGCGCTCGCGCATCGTGACGCGGCGGTCAGCCACTCCATGCCATACGCGCGCGACATGGACGCGCCTCTCGCGAGTCAATTCATCGGCATGTACGTGAATGAGTACACGCGGGATTATGGCGATACCGGACGCGCAGCGATTCGGGAGTTTCTCGGGACGGCACGCGCGCGCGGCTACATTGAGCGGGACGTCGAGCCGGAATTCGTGGCGTAAGTCCCGCCCGATTTCGCTACTTCTTCTTCTCGTCCTTCTTCGAAGGATTGCCGGCCTCAATCGCGAACGCCTTAACCTTCTCGAATTCCTTCTTGAAACCGGTCGAGAAATCGGCCGTTCCGTACTCGAAAAGCACGACGAAGCAGAAGGTGAAAAAGGCGAACAGGGCGATCCAAAAAAGACCGCGGATCAGGGACATGGCACCGATGGTAACTTACTGGCCATCTGCGGTCAACGAATGCGGCAGCGGCCAAACTCCGATTTGAAGGACGCATCGAAGCTGCCATGGTTGGCGCCCATGCGAGTGCCTCTGCTGGACCTGAGCGAACAATACCGCGCGCTGGCTGAGCCGCTGCGCGCCGAGATCGAGGAGATCCTGGCGACGCAGCAGTTCATCCTCGGTCCGAAAGTGGAGGAATTCGAGGCGGCGATGTGCGCGCACACGAAGGCGCCGCATGCGATCGGTGTCTCGTCGGGAACTGATGCCTTGCTGGCGATCCTGATGGCGCTCGGCATTGGGCCTGGCGATTCGGTTCTCACGACGTCTTACACATTTTTCGCCACCGCATCGTGTGTTGCGCGGGTCGGTGCGACGCCGGTGTTCGTCGACATCGATCCGGTGACCTACAACATCTCGCCCGCAGCGATCGAGACATACCTGCGCGACCGGTGCCGACGCGAAGCGGACGGGCGGCTGGTCGACGACGGCGGCCGAACCCTGCGCGCAATTGTCCCGGTGCATCTGTTTGGATTGTGCTGCGACATGGATGCGATCAGCGACATCGCGCAGCGGTATGACTTGCTCGTGATCGAGGATGCGGCCCAGGCGATCGGCGCGGAATACCCGGGCGCTCACGGCGCGGCGCAGGCCGGCACGATCGCGCCCGTCGGCTACTTTAGCTTCTATCCGTCAAAGAACCTCGGTGCGGCGGGCGATGCGGGGCTTGTCGTCTGCCACAACGACGCGCTCGCGCAGAAGATCCGCTCCTGCCGGCAGCACGGAATGGAACCGCGTTACTTCCATCACTTCATCGGCGGCAATTTCCGGCTCGACGCGATCCAGGCCGCGATCCTGAATGTTAAGCTTCCGCACTTGGACGGCTGGTCGGCAGCGCGGCGCAGAGTGGCCGATATCTATCGCGAAGAGTTTGAGCGACGCGGCCTCACGAAGGAATTTGCCCTGCCGGCGGAACCTTATCGCGACCGCGGTCTAACGAACCACCACATCTATCACCAATACGTCGTCCGAACCGCGCCGCGTGATGGGCTGCGCGATCACCTGACGCAGAACGGCATCGGCAACGCGATTTACTACCCTCTCGGCCTGCATCAACAGGCGTGCTTCGAGTATCTCGGATATCGCGAAGGCGACCTGCCGGAGACGGAGCGTGCGGCGCGGGAAACGCTCGCGCTCCCGATCTACCCGGAACTGGCTCGCGACGCGCAGATATCAGTCGTCGAGGCCATCGGACAGTTCTTCTCGTAGGCGGTCAAACGACGGCGGTACATCGCAGCGGGTCCGCCTCGTCGCGCGGCAAATCGGCTTGCGGCGTACAGCCGGTGAGCCTATATCAACGCTCGCGCGACGGGTAGGTACCGAAGTGGCCAAACGGGGCGGACTGTAAATCCGCTGGCTTACGCCTTCAGTGGTTCGAATCCACTCCTGCCCAGGCTCCCTGGAAACGTCTCACATTGACGCGCACGAACAGCGGCGTCCGTGAACCTCTCGGGCACCTCACTTCCGCATCCAAACGATATGTCCGTTCTCGAGCAGTCCGTCGTGACGGCTGAAAAGAAAATCAATATCTCTCTGCTTGCTGCCTTTGAATGCGGTGCGGAGCGCCCTCTCGAGAAACCGGCTGGCGACGCGCCAGCGCCCCGGCAGCGGTTCCTCCTCCAGCGAACCCTCCATACCGTACGTCGCGGCGGACAGAGGTTCGCCGGGCCTGCCATAGATGCGGAATTCGCGAAAACCAGCAGCCCGCGCGACCGTGATAATGTGGTGCGGCGGCATGTCTTTCTCGGTCACTGCGTACGTTTCCATGGCACGTCTTGAGATCGGCGCGATGGAGTGCCCTGCGCCCGGCTCGACGGTGACACAGACGCCGCCGGGCTTCAGGGCCGCGAAGACAGCGCGGAGTGCTGCCGATTCATTCTCCGCGTGGTGGAGCGAGTCGTAGAACAGTGCCGCATCGAATTCCCCTCGAAACTCCATCAACTCATAATCCTGCAGCACGAATGACGCTTTCGCTGCGCCATACCGGGCGCGGTTCTGCAATGCGAGGTCGACCATGTCGGGGCAAATGTCCTGGCCTACGGCTTCGTACCCGCGTAGCGCCAGGAACACGGTGGTCCAGCCGCTGCCGACGCCGAGATCGAGAAGCCGTGCCGGCGGGCGCGGCAGGAGCTGCATCACTGTGCCCACTTCAGTGAGGTAACGCCCGCACTCGGAATCGGAGAATGGTTTATGCAGCGCGTGTTCGGCGCCGCCTGGCCCTATCCGCTTCAGGTAATCGATCTCACCAGCCTTTGGCATCGCAGCAGTGTCTCTCGGGAAGCCTAACGAGTAATTCCCTCCGCGCTATTGACGCGGAAGGTCTGCTTTACCCTGCTTTTGCCGAAGCTCCGCTCGGCCGCATATTCACGACTGCGCACCAGCCGCTGCGCTTCTAGACCGTCGGATTGCACCAGCACGTCGTTCGTCGGGCGAAGGCCCACGCGCGACGTGACAGCCCCTGTACGCCGGGAACGTTGATGAGCGAGTATCGTGCTGTCATTGTCCATTTCTACCTCTGTCAGCCGCTGAATTTAGCACACTTTTCATTCTCACAATCGCACGCAGCTCCCGTCGAACGCGAGCAGATGATCAACGCCACAGTCATGAAACTTCGCCCGCATCGCGGTGTCGGCTGGTTGATCTGCCAGTCCTTCCATTGCTGCGCAATCGGCGAGCGGTTGGAGATCCCATCGAGGTGCGAGCGGCCACCTGAACGCCACGGCGCCGGTTGACGCTATCCGGAACGCGCCGACACTCTTGAATGCGGACTCGGTCGGTGGTTTTGCTCCTCGGTGTTTTCTTGCTCATCGCCCCGGCGCTGCGTGCGCAAACCGATGGTGGACCTTCAGTGCAACGTGTTTATCGCTTCGCTCTGGAAGCCGGGCGTATCTCGCTTGAGGCGATCGAGGACGTGCGTGGTGATTTCCGCACACGCCGTCACTCTGATCAGCACGAGGCGGGGATGCTGCGCTTTCGCTTGCTGAACTCGCGCAACCAGACTCTGGCGGAAGAAGTCATCCTCGCACCTGATTACGTTTGTTTAGTGCTGGATCAAAACACCAGTCCAGACGGCAGAGCGATCGCTACGCGGTTCACTCCCCCTGGGCCACTCGTCTTTCAAGTTCGACTGCCAGTCAGGGACGACGCAACTGTGATGAAGATCTACCGCGCTCAAAGTGCGGCGCGAAATCCGGCTGACGCTGCTCCCGCGGAGGCGCTTGTCGCCACCATCCCGTTGGATAAACGATGAGCCGCCACATCGCTCGCTTCCTTTGTCTGTTCCTGGCGGCTTCAGCGGCCGCACTGGCGCAGTCATCCTTGCACACCGTGGAAGAGAACGGATCGCGTGCGGCGCGCATTAACATCGTTTTCCTTTCGGAGGGCTATACCGCGGCTGATATGCCGACCTTCGCCACGCATGTCGCGACCGCGAAGGATTACCTGTTCTCACGCGAGCCATGGCAGCAGTACCGTTCCTACTGCAACGTCTATCGCATCGAGATCGCTTCGAACCAAAGTGGGACTGACAACGGCGCCCAGGGCGGAATGCGCGACACCTATTTCAACTCAGGATTCACGACACCAAGCGTTCCCCAATTGCTCACCGTCGACAGCATCGGGGCGAACCGGGCTTTCACGCTACTGAACCAGCACGTCCCGGAATACGACCAGGCGATTATCCTTGTGAACGATACGAAATACGGCGGCGCGGGCGGGTCTCTGGCGGTTGCTTCGGTGCATTCTTTGAGCGCGCAGATCGTTGAGCATGAAGTTGGTCATTCATTCGCCGGGCTGGCCGATGAGTATGACATTGAATATCCAAGCTACACGCCGGCCGAGCGCCCAAACGTGACTCAGCAAACCAACCGCGCTTTAATCAAGTGGAGAGATTGGATCGAGACGAGTACGCCAGTGCCTACACCGGAGACAGCAGCCTATGATTCGCTGGTCGGGCTCTTCGAAGGCGCGATGTACCGCACCACCGACTGGTACCGGCCGCACAACAACTCCGTCATGCGCAATCTCGGCCGGCCCACTGGGCAGGTGAACCGTCAGCAGTTTGTTCTTAGCTATTACTCGCGGATTCGTCCGATCGAGACCTTCGGTCCCAATAATTTGAACGGCGCAGTCACTACTTTCGAGAGGCTCTCGTTCGCTGTGACGCCGAAGTCACCGAGCAGCGGCCTGCCGCTGCAGATCGCGTGGAAGGTCGATGGACAGCTTCAGTCGGGACAGACTGCAAATACGTTCAGTATCACCTCGGACGAACTCGGAAATGGCAATCACACCGTGACAGCAGAGGTGCGCGATCCGACTCCTTTCGTGCGCACCGATCCGAGTTCTTTGCTCAGTGAGGCCGTCACGTGGACGCGGAGCCTGAGCAATCAGCTTCCGCCGAATCTTTCCGCCTGGCGCGACGCCTACGGCGCTGATTTGGGAAATCCCGCGCGGGACGGATTGGTCAACCTGGTGAAGTACGCGCTTGGCATCGATCCCACAAAAGCGGCCACCGCCAACCAGCGCCCGATGCAGTCGATTACGGCCGTCGATGGAGAACGCTATCTAACACTATCTATTCCGCGCCGCACACGCCGCACCGATGTGACAACTACCGCGCAAGTATCGAGCGATTACCTCCGATGGCATTCAGGCGTTGGTCACACTGTGGTGATACAAGACTCCGATAACCTGCTGATCGTCCGCGACGCCGTCCCAATCTCTGCCTCGGGGCGCCGCTACATGCGACTCGGTGTCAGCGCGCCGTAGGAAAAACACCCCGCGTTGCGGCCCGCTCGTCCAGAGACGGGCAGGTTTAGATCTGGCTAAGGATCTGAAGCGACGGTGTCTTTGCAGGTCGCCTGCAGACAGTGGCGTGTCTACCTGCGCGGCGCAAAATCGCGCGAGCAGACGAGCCGCAGGAATCAGGGTAACTCCGCTGGCTATGCCTTCAGGCGTTCGAGTCGACTCCTGCTTCAGGCTCCGCTTCTCTGCGGCCCCTGATCTATCGCCGTCGGCCGCCCTTTTTCCCGCCGCTCGAGGACTTGCCGCCGCCCGACCTGGAGGACTTCCCGCCAGACGATTTCCCACCGCGGGACGACGATTTGCTCCCCCCGCTCGGTTTCGTTCCAGCGGCCTTCCCGCCAGACGATTTGCCGCCACGTGATGACGATTTAGAACGAGACGACTTCCCACCGCCGGACTTCGAGCCGCTGGATTTACCGCCACTGGATCTCCGGCCACTGGAGGACTTGCCGCCGCCCGACTTACCGCCGCCTGACTTTCCACGTGCCGCGCTCTTCGAGCCACCGGAGCCAGACTTCTTTGAGCCCGAACTCTTGCCGCTACCGGACGACTTGCCGCCACGGGACGATTTGCCGCTACCGGACGATTTGCCGCCACCCGACGATTTCCCGCCCGATGACTTGCTTCCTCCTGATGACTTTCCTCCAGAGGATTTGCTCCCACCGGAAGACTTTCCTCCAGAGGATTTGCTCCCACCGGAAGACTTACCGCCGCCCGAAGATCCGCCCGAACCAAATCCGGTGGCGCGCGTCGCAGCACCTGCCGCTTGCGACACAGCGCGTTTGGCGCCCTCGACGTTCTGCGGATTCGTCGCTGCTTTGCCGGCGAGCGCTCCGATGACACCGCCCACGACCGCACCAACTGGCCCCGCGACGCTGCCGACGACGGCACCTGCTGCGGCGCCGGCCTGCGCTTTCGAAATCGGTGGGATGTCTACGTTCTCAGATGAGGAAGATGAAGATCCGCTGCCTGTTGATTCGTTGTTTTGTTCGTCAGCCATATGAAGATTTGTCTCCGGGGTTGTTCGTTGCTTATGCAGTTATATCGGAAGTGACACAGCGGGTGCGTTCTTCCGCGCGCAAGAAATTTACGAGTCGTTAGGCTAAGTTCCTCCTGACTAACAAAAAAGCGCCTGGCCTTTCGGCCAGACGCTTTTCGTAAATGTTTGCAGTCCGATTACCGGCCGCGACCGCCACTGCGGCCACCGCCGTCGCGACGGCCTCCGCCGCCACCACCGCCGCCGTAGCCACCGCCGCCACCGCCATAACCACCACCGCCGCCGCCGTAGCCACCGCCACCACCGCCGCGTCCACCTCCGCCACCGCCGTAGCCGCCGCCACCACCGGGCGGGCGAGCTTCACGTGGGCGAGCTTCGTTCACCGTCAATGGACGGCCTTCGACAGTTTTCCCGTTGAACTCGGTGATCGCCTTCTGCGCGTCCGCGTCTGTCGTCATCGTGACGAACGCAAAGCCGCGTGACTTACCGGTAAACTTGTCCTGCATGAGCGTGACCTCCTGCACTGGTCCTACCCCGGCGAAAAGATCCTGAAGATCGGTTTCGGTCGTGTTGAAGGAAAGATTTCCTACGTATAATTTAGTGCCCATCTGAGTTTATTGTGGAAAACGCTGCTACGGTCACTGTTCCCGCTCATCGGATTTCGAACCGCCACTGATAAACTCAACTGACAATCCACCAACTTCCCGAGCTACCGTTTTCTTTCGGCGACTGTACTAGGGCTTCTCGCCTGTAAATGCAAATGGAAACGGGCCCTGCGGTTCCATAGGGAAATGCCTGAATCTCAGCGAGCTAACGGACATAATCGACCTGCCCGCGTTGCGATTGTCGCCGCCGGCTTGGTCAGCCCGCTCGGCCGTGGATTGGCGGCAACCGCGGACGCGCTCCGCACCGCGCGCGACTGCATCACGCCGATCGAGCAATTTCGCGTCGAAGATTGCCGCTGCAAAACCGGCGGCCAGATCCCGGACGAGCAGCTAGCGGCAAACGGCGGCAGCGCTCGAAAAACGAAGCGCGTTCATCGCGCCGCGCGCATGATGATCGCGGCGCTCGATGAGGCCATGCAGCAGGCGCCCGGCTTCCAGCCGGAGCTGACAGTCGTCGGCACGACCAGCGGCGGCATGACGTTCGGCGAAGAATACTACCGCGCGCTCCATGCGAACTCGCGCTTACGCGACGCCGCGTCGCTGATCGCCAACTACACGCCACAAAAAGCCGTGATGGACGCTCAGGAGGCGCTGGGCATTTCCGCGCCGTGCCAGGTCATCGCGAATGCCTGCGCTTCGGGCACGAATGCAATCGGCCACGCGTTCGATTGCGTCCGCTCCGGCCGTTACCAACGTGTGCTGACCGGCGGCTACGACGCGCTGTCGGAGCTCGTGTTTGTCGGGTTCGATTCGCTGCAAGCCGCCACGCCGGAGAAGTGCCGGCCGTTCGATCGCGGACGCAGCGGTCTTGTGCTCGGCGAAGGCGCGGCCGTGCTCGCGCTCGAAAACTACGACGCCGCAGAAGCGCGCGGTGCGGAGATCCTCGCAGAAGTTGTCGGCTATGGTCTCTCGACCGACAATCATCACCTCACGCAGCCGAATCCTTCCGGCAGCGGCCCTCGACAGGCGATGGAGCGCGCGCTCGAGAGCGCGCGCCTCGCGCCAAACGACGTCGACTACATCAACGCGCACGGCACTGCCACGCCGTTCAACGATGCGGCTGAAGGCAAAGCGATCGCGGAGCTGTTCGGCCGCGTGCCGATCAGTTCGACGAAAGGCATGATGGGCCACTCGCTCGGCGCCGCGGGCGCAATCGAGGCGGTGATCAGCCTGCTCGCACTGCGTGAGCGCATGTTGCCGCCGAATATTAACTTCCGCGCGGCAGATCCCGCCTTGGATCTCGACATTGTCGCGAACGAAGCGCGGCCGGCGCATATCCGGACCGTCCTCTCAAATTCCTTTGGCTTCGGCGGCACAAACGCCTCCGTGATCCTGCGGCATGATTAGCGCGTGGAGCCGGCCCGCCCTCGGGCCGAAGTTTGGCTCCTCGACAGATGTCGTAAATCTTCGCCCAACGGCGCGATCTCATCCTTCGGCGCGGGGGCGCGCCGGCTCCACCGCATGAGCGTGCGCATCGGCGGCATGGGCTGGGTGACGCCGCTCGGCAGCGGTGTCTCCCACGTCTGGGAGCGGTTGTTGAATGACGATGTCGCCACAGCGGAGACGATCTCGAGTCCGCTAAATCAGCGCACTTATCAGGCGTGTCGCGTGCCGCCCGCGGCGATCGCGGCCGCGCCTGCGCATCCTCGTTTGCGGCGTTCGAGCGCGATCTCGCGTTTCGCCGTTGTCGCCGGCCTCGCGGCGCTCGACGACGCGCAGCTGAAACTCGATGCAGCAACCGCTGAGCGCACCGCCATCATCTTCGCCGTGTCCAACGGTGGCGTCATCTACACCAAGCGCTTCTATCACGACGTCGTCGAAACCGGCGCACAAGCCGCCAGTCCTTTACTCTTTCCCGAGACCGTCTTCAACGCACCGGCAAGTCACCTTGCTGCCATCCTCGGCATCACCGGCGCGAGCTACACTTTGGTCGGCGACGGCGCGGTCGGCTTGCTGGCGTTGAAGATGGCCGAAGACTTGATGCAAAACCCGGCGATCGATCGCTGCCTCGTCGTCGGAGCCGAAGAAGCCGATTGGTTGCTGTGCGATGCGTATGATCGCTGGCATCTCCTCCGCGACCACGCGCCCGCGGAGCCATTCCGATCGGAAGCCCGAGGCACGATCCTGAGCGAAGGTGCTGGTGCAGTTCTCGTAGACCGGAGCGGCTCCATCGCGATCGAGCAGATCGACGCCGGCTGCAATTTCCGGAAGCAACGCGAAGCCGCTGCGTGTCTCGATCGCGTCCTCGAACGCCTCCACGCGGCCGGCGAAGACATCATCGTGGCCAGCGCGAATGGCACGTTCATCGACGCCGCAGAAGCTGCGGCGATTCATCACCATTGCGCTGACGCCAGCGTCTACTCACCGAAAGCAGCGCTCGGGGAAAGCGTCGGCGCAAGCACGCTGTGGCAGGTCATTTGCGCTGCGCAAACGCTCCGCACCGGTGCCCTGCCGCCAATGTCGAACGCACCTGAGGAAAGCAGCCTTCGTCTCAGCCGAGCCCGCCGCGACAATCTCCAGCCGCACCGCGCGATTGTCTCGGGATGCGGCATGAACCAACAGGTAGCGGGTCTTGCGTTAGCACGTCGAGACTAGCCCCACGCACGCCCTCCGTTCCTGCTTTTGCCTTTGCAAGGCAAACCCCCTCCGATACCTTCGCGTCCCGCGATGCGTAAGCTGGTAATTCTAATTTTTGCCGCGCTTTCTGGAGTCACGCTCGCGCAAACGACCGACCCGCCGCCGCTCGCCGGCCAGCCGATCGAGATCACCTCCAGCGGCGGCACGAGCTACCAGAACGGCATCGCCACCGCGCGCGACAACGTCTCGATTCGTCTGCCCGACGTCGACATCTACGCAGACGTCGCGGAATATAACTCCACCACGAAAGTGATCCGCCTCGACGGCAACGTCCGGATCTATCGCACCACGGATGGCCGCACGGAGCTCTACATCGGCGACAGCGCCAGCTACAACACCGAGACGAAGGAGGTCAACGCGGAGAGCCTTCGCACCGCGGAGAGACCGTTTCTGCTCGGGGGCGAACGCATTTCGACAATCAGCGAGGACGCCAAGCTCGTGCAGAAGGGCTCCTTCACGACGCACGACTCCGCGAAGCCTGATTTCCAAATCCGTGCGACGACGGTACGTATTTACGAGAACGACCGGGTGGTGCTGAAAAACGCCACCTTCTATGTCGGCCGCGTGCCGATCTTCTACTGGCCGTACATCTACCAATCGCTCGAAGACTCCTTCAGCTTGATGATTACGCCGGCCTACACCAGCTCGTGGGGCCCCTCAATCCTCACCCGCGTCGCGTTTCCGATCAGCGATCACGTCGGCGGAACTCTGCGGCTCGACTACCGCGTGCGGCGCGGCGTGGCGCTCGGTTTCGAGCCGACCATCAGATTCCCGAAGAACGCCGGCTATGCAAAGATCCGCTCCTACTTTGTCGATGACCAGAACCCGACGCTGAACCGCACCTCGTTGCCCCGCGGCGCTATTTCGAACGAACGCTACCGCTTCTCAATGGAGAGCCGGTTCAACTTCAACGAGAACATCACCGGCTTCGTCCTCGCGAATAAGATGAGCGATCCCTGGCTGCACCAGGATTTCTTTCCCGCCGAATTCACGCTCGATCCGCAGCCGGACAACCTCATCTCAGTCAACAAACACGACCCGCGCTATTCGCTCACCGCGTACACGCGCTACCAGCTGAATCGTTTCTATGATGCGACCGAGCGGCTCCCCGAGATTGCACTGGACATCAAACGCCAGCCGGTTTTCGGCAGCGGAATCTTCTACGAAGGCGAGGCGAGCTTCGGCAATCTGCGCCGGAACTTTGCCCGCGGAAGTTACTTCCACGATTACGAGGCGCTGCGGCTCGATACCTTCCATCAATTCCTCTACCCGAAGACATACCTCGGGTGGCTCTCATTCGTCCCACGGGTCGGTTTTCGCGGCACCTATTACAGCGAAACACGCGATCTCACGGGGCTCGTTTTTCCCGCCAGCGCGAACGACCTGATCCCGCATTTTCTCATTCTGCCGCCGAACCAGGACCAGCCGCTGCGACCCGGCGGCGATCGTTGGCGGACGATCATCAACGCTGGCGCCGAGGCTTCCTTCAAAGTCTCGCGCACCTGGGAGCAGGCGCAGAGCCGCACCCTCGGGTTGGATGGCTTGCGACATATTATCCAGCCGTTCGCAAATTTCTCATACGTCACCGGCAATGGCACGAACCCCGCGGAACTCCTGCAGTTCGACCGCTACATTCCCTCGACGCAGCTGCGACCAATCGACTTTCCGCAATTCACCTCCATCGACTCGATCGAGAATTGGACGATCGCGCGCATCGGCATTCGCAGCCGCCTCCAGACGCGCCGGGACGATGCGACGATCAACTGGGCTGAGTTTGTGAGTTACTTCGATGCGAACATCGATAATCCCTATGACCGGAGCAACTTCTCGAACCTCTACAACGGTTTCCGTTTCAGTCCCGTGCCGTGGATGGCCTTTGGCCTCGGGTCACAGATTCCGCTCTTCGGCGAAGGCTTCACCGAGATAAACACAGACGTTCGCCTGCAGCCCACGGCCGGCCTCGATCTCGCGTTCGGCCACCGCTTCCTGAACGAGAACCCATTCTTCCCAAACAGCAGCCTCTACATGATCGCCGCCTATTATCGCATCAACGACCATTGGTCCGCCAGCGGCTCGGCCCGCTGGGAAGCTTCGAGCGGCTTCATCGAGGAGCAGCGCTACACCGTCTACCGCGATCTCACCAGCTGGGTCGCCTCTCTCGGCACCGTGATCCGCAACAACGGCGGCGTGAAAGAATACGGCGTCCTGTTGACGTTCACGCTCAAGGCGTTGCCGAAATTCAGCTTCGACTTCAGCTACGATCCGGGCGCTACGGAGAGTCAGGGCCAGCTCGGTTTAGTTCCGCTGCCGTAAGGCCCGCCCATATCGGCATTGCATTTGCTCCCTGTTGCCCGTTCGTTGCAGCCCTGCGGCTAAACGGCCGCTCTACTTACTCAGCTCATGGATCTGTCGATTGTTGGTTCAGGATATGTTGGCCTCGTCACCGGCGCGTGTTTCGCGGACGTCGGCCATAATGTCATTTGCGTCGACAACGACCCGCGAAAAGTCGAATCGCTGCAGGCCGGCCGCGTGCCGATCTACGAGCCCGGCCTCGAAGAAGTCATCAACCGCAACGTCTCCGCGAAGCGCCTCCGTTTCACCGGCAGCATCAAAGAGGGCGTCGAAAATTCGCAGGTCATTTTCATTGCTGTGCCAACGCCGCAAGCGGCCGATGGTCACGTCGATCTCAGCTTCATCGAGAAAGTCGCGCGTGAAATCGCCGGCGTTCTGACCTCCTACCGCGTCATCGTCGACAAGAGCACGGTCCCGGTGAAAACCGGCGAGAAGGTCGCCGAATCGATCAAGCGCTACAACAAACACGGCGCCGAATTCGATGTCGTCAGCAATCCCGAATTCCTGCGCGAAGGCTGCGCGGTGGCCGATCTGATGAAGCCCGACCGCATCGTCATCGGCGCGCAAAGCGAACGCGCGATCGATCTGATGAAGAAGATTTACGAGCCGTTCATGGCGCCGATCCTCGTCACCGACATCAACAGCGCCGAGCTGATCAAGCACGCCGCGAACTCGTTCCTCGCGCTCAAGATTTCCTACATCAACGCAGTTTCCGCGATCTGCGAAGCGAGCGGCGCGGATGTCGAGAAAGTCGCCGACGGCATCGGCATGGATCGCCGCATCGGCCGCAATTTCCTGAACGCGGGCATCGGATACGGCGGCTCCTGTTTCCCTAAAGACATCGCCGCCTTCATCAAGATCAGCGAACAGCTCGGTGTGCCGTTCACGCTGCTGAAGGAAGTGCAGCGTATCAACGCTTCGCAGAAGGATCGTTTTCTCACCGCCGTCCGCGACGCCCTTTGGGTGCTGCGCGAAAAGAAGATCGCTGTCTGGGGTCTCACGTTTAAACCGGATACCGATGACATTCGTTCGTCCGTCGCGATCGAGCTCGTTGCCGACATGCTCAAGGAAGGCGCCCACGTCACGGTCTACGATCCAAAGGGCATGGAGAAGGCGCGCGAGGTGAACGAGATCGCCGGCGCGACCTTCGTGAACTCCGCGCTCGAGGCAGTTGAAGGAGCCGAAGCGCTCGTCGTTGCAACGGAATGGGCCGAATTCGGCAACGTTGATCTTCAAGTCGTGAAAGAGAAGATGGCGACGCCGATGATTTTCGACGGCCGCAATCTTTTCGATCCGCAAACGATGGCGACGCTCGGCTTCCATTATCACTCGATCGGGCGTCACCGCGTCGTGCCGAGCTAGAGACCGAGGCGGCGCAGATGGCGCACGAGTCCGCCCGCAAACTCGCGCTCGCTGCGTTGATCGAGTGGCGGCAAGGCAGCCGTTTCGCGGACGCAATCCTCCAACAGCTCCTCGCCAACAGCGCGCTCGGCGTTTCCGATCGTTCGTTCGCAACCGAGCTGTTCTACGGGGTGTTGCGCAACCTGACGCTGCTCGACTTCTGGATCGCGCGATTGCGTTCCGCGCCACTCGACGACGCTTCACGTGATCTGCTGCGGCTCGGGCTCTATCAATTGTTCATCCTGCGAACGCCCGGGCACGCCGCTGTCTTCGAGACGGTGGCGCTCGCCTCTTCGCGGCGGCGTTCACTCGTCAATGCCGTGCTTCGAAACGCGCAGCGACGCTTCGTGGAACTCGATGCCGCTGCGACCGCGGCGCCGCTGTTCGTACAGACATCGCATCCGGCTTTCCTGATCGACCGCTGGACAAAGCTCTTCGGCGAACAAGCCACCGCAGCACTCTGCGCCTGGGATAATGAACCGGCGCCGATTTATGCGCGAATCAATGAACTTCGAGCGCCGAGTGAGCAGCTCGGTGAACCGCTCGCGGCTGCGCCCGGTTTCGTTCAGGTCGATCGAATTCCAAACGACGCGCTTACCCGCGGCGAGTGCTACATCCAGGACCCGAGCACGCGCGTCGCGTGCGAATTACTTGCGCCCGAACCCGGCGAAACCATTCTCGACGCGTGCGCCGCTCCCGGAGGAAAGAGCGGATTGCTCGCGCAGCTGATGCAGAACCGCGGCACCATCGTTGCATGCGATCGAGACGCCGGACGGGTGCGGACGCTCGAAGAAAACCTGCAACGGCTCGGGGTCACGATCGCTCGCGTAGTGCAACACGACTGGCGCGTCGGACCGCTCGCAAACGACGACGCACGATCATTCGACCGCATCCTGATCGATGCACCCTGCACAAACACGGGCGTGATGCGCCGCCGCGTCGACGTGCGGTGGCGATTACAACCAGCTGACTTCCAGCGGATGCAAGCCGAACAACTCGCAATCATCGGAGCAGTTCTGCCGCTGCTGAAGCCTGGCGGCGCGCTCGTCTACAGCACGTGCAGCATCGAGCCGGAAGAAAACCAAGGGGTGGTCGAGCGTACGCTCGAAGAGTTCCCGTTTCTGCGCTTGAAAGAACAACGCGCGGTGCTGCCATTCCGCGATGGCTTCGATGGCGCATTCGCGGCGAAGCTCGGACGAACTAGTTAGCGGCTGTGAGGCTACCCGTACAGCTGTGGCGGCGCGCTTCACGCCTCGCATCTCCCGCGCACCGTTTGCATCCCGCATCCCGAATGGAATCATTCCTCTCTATGAACGATCCCCGCTTCGATAAACTCGCGCAGCTCCTCGTCGAGTATTCCACGCAACTGAAGCGCAACGAAACCGTCCTGATCGAGGCGTTTGACGTTCCGGATGAAATGACGATCGCGCTGATTCGTGCCGCACGAAAAGCAGGTGCAATTCCGTTCACGCAGATCCAGCGCGGCCGCGTGAGCCGCGAGCTTGCCCTCAACGCAACGGAGCGGCAGCTCAATCTCACCGTGATTCATGAGCTCGCGCGCATGAAAAAAATGGACGCCTACATCGGTCTGCGCGGGAGCAACAACATCACCGAGATGTCGGACATTCCGGCGGATCAGATGAAGCTGGTCGCAAAGAAAATGCGCCCGGTCCAGGACCAGCGCGTGAAGAAGACGAAGTGGGTCGTTCTTCGTTGGCCGACTCCGTCGATGGCACAGCTCGCCGGCATGAGCACCGAAGCGTTCGAAGATTTCTACTTCGATGTCTGCACCCTCGATTACCGCAAACTCCAGCCCGGCATGAAAGCACTCAAGGCGCTGATGGATAAAACCGATCGCGTCGAAATCAAAGGTCCCGGGATCGACTTGCGTTTCAGCATCAAAGGCATCGGTGCGATCACTTGCGGCGGTGATCGCAATATTCCGGACGGCGAGGTTTTCAGCTGTCCGGTAAAGAATTCGGTCGAAGGGTATATCGCCTTCAACGCGCCGACGATTTACCAGGGCATTGCGTTCGACAACGTGCGGCTCGAATTCCGCGAAGGGAAGATCGTGGAAGCGACCGCCAACGAAACTGAGAAGCTGAACAAGATCCTCGATTCGGATCCGGGCGCGCGCTACATCGGCGAGTTCTCACTCGCGTTTAATCCCTACATTCTGCAGCCGATGCGGGACATTCTCTTCGACGAGAAGATCGCCGGGTCGTTCCACTTCACGCCTGGTCAGGCGTACGAAGATGCGGATAACGGCAACCGCAGCCAGGTGCACTGGGACATGGTGGATATTCAGCGGCCGGATTACGGCGGCGGCGAAATCTACTTCGACGGGAAGCTCATCCGCCGCGATGGCGACTTCCTGCCGAAGGAATTGCGCTCGCTAAATCGCAGCGCGTTCAAGAAGCGCAACGGGCGCTAACGAGGAGGGCAATGCTCCTGTCGTTGCCCTGAATCTCTGATCGAGCGCAGGTTTACGTTTGCCGGTGTTCCGCTGCTCACGCTGGCGGAGAGCGCTGATCCGCGGCCCGCGGTGTTGTTCTACCACGGCCTGCACAGCGACAAGGACACCCATCGCAAGGAGCTCGAGAGTCTTGCCGCGCATGGCTTCCTCGCCGTCGGTGTCGATGCCGTCGGGCACGGCGAGCGCCGCATCCCGGACCTTTCCTCATTTCTGAACCGCGACGAGTTGATGACGCAAGTCGCCAAGCTTCTTCGCCCGAGCGTCGAGGAGGTGCCGCTACTCGTCGAGTGTCTCGCAGCGGAAGGACACTCACCGATTGGTCTCGGTGGAATTTCGTTCGGCGGAATGCTCGCGTTTGCAGCTGTCGCTCGTGAGCCGCGACTCGCGGCAGCGGTTGCGATCCTCGGTGATCCACGTTGGTGCCGACCGGATCCGTCAGCTTACGCTGGCACGCCGCTCTTCGCGTGGAATGGCGGCCGCGATCAACACGTCGATGCAGCAGGCGCTCGCGAGTTCATACGCGAACTACAGCAGCTGCATCCGAAAGGCCGCTTTGAGTATCGCGAGTATCCGCAGTCCGACCACTTCATGGAGCCTGACGACTGGACGGACGGCTGGTCGCGGACGCTATCGTGGTTCGAGCAGCATCTGAGGCCGCGATGATCCGTGACCTGAGCAAAGCAGTGTAGCGACGCTCTGTCGCCCGTTCACACTTTCGCTGTAGAGTCGGTCCCCGCCTGCTCACCGAGCGGCAAGAGCAAAACGAAACGTCGTCGCACGAGACGCGTGTTACGCCGACAGAGCGGCGTCGTTACAACTCTTGCTGCGAATGCGCCGTGCCGTTAGTAAAACAAAACGGCCCGCGCTACTCGCGCGGGCCGTCTGAAATGATCTCGCGTTAGACTTACGCGCGCCGTGGTGCACCGCCGGCTGCCGCCGCACCCGCGCCCTGCGGGTTGAGCTGCATCATGCCAATCTCGCCATTGCCCGCGAGCTGCACGCCGCCGATCTCGAACACCGGAGCGCCTTCAACTGCGCTCGGGCCGGCGCCCGGCAGCTGAACGGACACGTTACGCGACGTCGCGTTCAGGATGATCGACGCGATCTCGAACGATGGCGAAAATTCCACCGTCGCGATCTGGAAAGGTGCGGTGACGTGAACCGAAGCCTGACCCTGCTGCGCCGGTGTCATCTGGACCGGCGCGGCGTCGGAGCCGGAGACGAGCTGCAGCCCCTGGATGTTGAACGAGGGCGAGCTGATGATCGCCGGCCGTTGTTGCTGCGAAGGCGTGAGGCGAACCATGCCGAGCGAGTTGCCGTTCAGCTGCACCGTGGCGATCTCGAACGTCACCTGCAGATTCATTGCCGGCTGCGGATGCTGCGACGGTGCGAGGCGCATCGTCACGATCCGTGAAGTCGGCTTCAACTGCATCGCGCCCATCTTGAAGCTCGGCGTCAGTTGCATCGACGCGATCTCGAAGGAGAAGGTCAATTGCACTGCCGTATGCATGCCGCCGGCAGCTTGTGGCGCGGCGGGCTGCATCCCGCCGGTCGGCTGCGCTGCGGCTGGCTGAGGCGCGGCGGCTGGGGATGGACCTTGAGGACCGGTGCGGATTACAGGGGCTGGTGTTGGTTGTGTCGGTTGAGGCATGTGTACTGGTGTGGTTGGCTGCTGAGCCGTCGGTTCTTGGGAAACAACTTCCGGGGCGGTCAACGGCGCCACAGAATGGCGCAAGGCGCCAATGCCTGCAAGTGCAACTGCCGCGGCCGGAATTGGAGCGACTGGCGCGAGCGGCTCGGCCGGCGCTTCGGCTTGTTTCGCGACCTCGGCCGTCGGCGCCGGTGTGAGATACGGCACCGGCTGGCCCTGGCCAATCGGTTCGGAGTCTTCGACCACTGGAGCGGCGGACGCGGTGATCGGCTCCGGCGCCATGAAAGCCGGCGCTTCGGGCGCGATCGCCTCCATTCGCGCTGGTGCGGCGTAGCTGACAGGTTCTTCCGCGGCCCAAGGCACGAACTCAGCCGGCGCTTCGGCGGCAACTTCCGCGCGCGCTTGCGCGCCGACTGGCGCCCATTCCGTCGCAGCCGTGACATATGCCGGCTCGGCGGCGAATGCCGGTTCCGGAGCCGTGTACGCTGGCTCTGGCGCACTGAATGCCGGCGGCTCTGACGTGACAAACTGATCATCGCGCGTCGGCTCAGCGTACTCCGGTGCGGCGGTAAAGGCCGGCTCCATCACGGTTTCGCCGGCGAAGGCGGTGACCGGCTCGCCGACACCTTCATCGAATGATTCAGTCGATGCCGTGGACTCAGCTGCGGCCGGCGCGAACGCTTCGACTGGCGCGGTGGCCGCGGCACCAGCAAAGGTGCGTTCGGCACCATAGGTGTGGCCGTTGCTCTCACGAGTGGCGTGGCCATTGCCGTTGCCGTTCGCATGGCCGTTTCCGTTCCCATTACCATTAGGCCGACCATTCTTGCCGAGCGGCATTACAGCGCGACGAAGCGCAGGCTCCGAAGCGCGCAGCTGCAGCGACACCTGCGGGGGACCGCCGGCGAGGAGTTTCGGCGTTACCAGTTGCTCGACGGCGCCGACTGATTCAATCGGCTCGAAGCTCGGCGCAGCGGCTGGTGCGGTGGTTGGGTTAGCAGAGGTTTTGGCAAACCGGCGGCGAAGTGCAGGAATCACAAGCCATCCAAGCAGCAGGATGCCGGCCAACAACGCGGCGCCGCGCAGCAACAAAGTCGAGTTCTGCTCGAACCAGTTCTCATCAGCCCACGCACGCACTTGCGCTGGCGCCAGGACCGTCGCAGGGCTCGCAGCAGCGGACGCGTCCGCCGGCACCGGCGTTGCCGCCAAGACCGGAGTCGCGGCCGCCGGCGAAGCGGTTGCGGCATTAGGCGTCTCCACGCTCGGAGAAGATGTCGCCAGCGCACTCGAAGCCGCCGAAGATCCCGCGGCTTGCGAGGTGGTCGCCTCCATTCCGGGGATCACAGAATTCGCGGCAGTCGTCAGCGGATCGGACGTCTTCGCAGCATCGTTCTTCGCCAGGCTGATCGCCGGCAGCGGTGTCGGCTCAATCGATGGCGGCGCCGCCTCCGCGATCGCCGGCGCCGGCGAAGCATCCATCGCGGGAACCTGCAGCCAGCCCAGATCGAAAAACGCGTCTGCAAAAACACCGTTCAGCGTGGGCGGATAAATCTTGCGGGCCGAATTCACCCACTCGTGCGCCTTGGCGGGGTTGTCGTGTTTGAACTCCCAGGCAGCCTGCGCGTAGTAGAGCGCCGGCGTGTCGCCGGTGAATTGGAACTGCTCCATCATCTTCTGCGCGCGGGCGTCTTTGCCCTCCAGCAGATAGGTGAGGTAAACCTTGAACTTCACGAGCTGCGCCGCGCGATCCTTGTCCGCGCCACTCGTGGTCGCGAAGAGCTGCTCGAATCGCTCACGCGCCTTCGCGTAGTCCTTCTTCTTGAACGGCACCTGCGCGAGATTGTATTGCGCATCGCGCCATTTCGGGTCCGCCTTCAGCGCCTTCTGGAATTCCCGCTCCGCGCCGTCGAAATCCTTCTGCTCAAGTAACACCTCCCCGCGCAGGTTCAGCACTGCTGCCTGGTTCGGATCGGCCGCATCGGCTTCGTCGATCAACTTCTTCGCCGCCGTGAAATCGCGCTGCGCGAGCGCCTGCTCCGCCTCCTCAAATTTCGCGCGCGCGAAAGCCTTCGTCTGCGCCGCGCGTTCCGCCGCCGAGTTCAACTCGATCGCCGCGCGCGTCTGCCCCGCCGGCTTCTCAAGCCAGCCGACGGTGTAGAGCGACTCCGCGAAAAGTTTGTTCAGCTGCGGCGAAAAGTTCTTCTCCGCTGTCGTGAGCCACTTCTTCGCCTCGGCTTCGTCTTTTTTGTTCAACGCCAATGCCGCGTTCGCATAATGGACAGCCGGCGTTTCAGGCGCGAGCTCGAACTTCGCGATCATTGCGTTGACCATGTTCTCCTTACCTTCCATGAGGTAGGTGATCATGATTTTGTACTGGATGAGCTGCGTCGCTTCGCCCTGCAGCTCCGATGCATTTCCGGTCAGCAACTCCTGAAACCGCTTCCGTGCTTCGCCCCAGTTCTTCTGCAGGAATGGCACCTCGGCGAGATTGAACCGCGCGTTCCAGAATTTCGGGTCCGCTTTGAGCGCTTTCCGCAAAGCCACCTCGGCTTTTTCGTAATCCTTCTGCCGCATCATGATGACGCCTCGCAGGTTTTGCGACTCGGCGAGGTCCGGCTGACGCGCATCAATCGCGTCGAGATCTTTCAGCGCCTGTTCGTAATTATTGGCGTCGAATTCGCGGAAAGCCTTGTCATACATCGCTTCCAGCTCTGTCTTCGAGGGGGCGACGCTGCTGGCCGCGAACGAACTGAGAACCAAGAGTGCGATTGCCGCGATTTTCCGAATCTTCATTGCAGAGGTGATAGAACTCATAGTGGGCCGCCAAGACAAGGCATTTCTTGACCGCCCCAGCGTGTCAGGACGAATGAGCAGGAAGCGCGCCGAGGGTGGTCGGCAGAAGCGACGCAACACTTGATCCACAATGGTTTACGCCGCCAAACTCGACTGGCCGCCGACGTGGGAACCTACGGTGCGCGCGAATCTTTGCTTCGTCGTGAAAGGCAACCGCATTTTGTTGATCCGGAAAAAGCGCGGCTTCGGCGCGGGAAAAATAAACGGCCCCGGCGGCAAGATCGATCCCGGCGAGACGGCGATGCAATCCGCGATTCGAGAGACGTTCGAGGAACTCGGCGTCACACCACTCGGCCTCCGCGAAGCCGGCCAGCTCTTCTTCGAGTTCCTCGACGGCATGCGGCTGCACTGCGTCGTCTTTGCTGCGGAGGATGTAGACGGCGAGCCGTGTGAGACAGACGAAGCTGTTCCGCTCTGGACCCTGCTCGACGCAATCCCGTACGACGAGATGTGGGCGGACGATCGGTTTTGGCTGCCGCTTTTGATTCGCGGCGAACGATTCCGCGCCGCCTTCATCTTCGATGGCGAAAAGCTGCTCGACCGACGCATCGAAGTCATCGCTCACTGACTCGTTACGCGTTGAGATTCGCAATCAAACGGAGGCCCTCGAGCGTCAGCCCTGGATGCACTGCTTCGATCTCGCGCAGTTGGCGCGCGATCAATTCGGCATACCCGCCCGTTGCGACGACCCGCACTTTCTCGCGCGCAAACGACTCCTGCGTGATCCGCTCAATGATCTCTCGCACGAGGCCGCGATAGCCGTAGATGGCGCCCGACATCATCGCCGCGCGCGTCGTCCGCCCGATGGCGCTCGCTGGTTCGCGCAACGTCAGCTTCGGCAACAACGCGGTACGCTGGTAAAGGAAGCTCGTCATCGCTTCGAGCCCCGGCGCGATCACGCCGCCGACGTAATTTCCGTCCGCCGAGACGACATCGAACGTCACCGCCGTGCCGAAATCCACGACGATCGCCGGGCGGCCGTACAACTCCGCCACCGCAGCCGCATTCGCGAGACGATCCGCGCCGATCGTGTGCGGCGCGGGATAGTCAACGCCAACGCCGAGCCGGCAATCCGCGCCGATAAACAACACGCGCGTTTTCCCAGCAGCGTTCGCGATCGTCCGGTTCTTCGCCGGCACGACCGAGGAGACAATGACAGCCGTGACCGCGCGCGCTTCGAGATGCCGTTCCAACGCCGTGCGTGTCAGCTTTCTCGTTGGAATCTGAATCGCGCGGCTGACGCGTTCGCGCGAAGAGAATGCGAGCTTCGTGAACGAATTGCTTACGTCGATGAGCAGGTAATCGATCTTCCGTTTCGTCGAAGCAGCGCGCATGGTTCGGCGGCAGATCGCCTGCCGACCAGCCGCTATCTGGAACGCCGCGAGGCGTCAAGCTTGCGACCATTTCGGCCCACGCTTAGCCTCGGCAGGTGAGGAAACTGGTGCATCGTCCGCGCCGCCTGCGGCATTCGCGGGCGATGCGAAATCTCATCCGCGAGACCAAACTCACGGCGCACGATTTCGTGCTGCCGCTCTTCGTGAGCGAGAAAATTAAAGAGCGGCGCGAAATCCGCAGCATGCCGGGCGTATTTCAGCTGTCGCTCGCCGACTGCGTCGAGGAAGCGAAGCGTGCGGCTGCGCTTGGCCTGCAGGCGGTACTCCTCTTCGGAATCCCGGCCACGAAAGACGAACACGCCACTGCGGCGTTCGCGGACGATGGCATTGTCCAGCAAGCCGTCCGCGCGATCAAAAAGGCGACGCCCGAACTTGTCGTGATCACCGACGTCTGCCTGTGCGAGTACATGAGCCACGGTCATTGCGGCGTGACACGGCAGGATGGGGAACATTTCCACGTCTTGAACGACGAAACCGTCGAGCTGCTCGCGAAGACGGCCCTGTCACACGCCGCAGCTGGTGCAGATCTGGTCGCGCCGAGCGATATGATGGATGGCCGCATTGGTGCAATCCGCGAGCTGCTCGATGCCAACGGCTACGCGAACACCGGTATCATGAGTTACGCGGTGAAATTCGCGTCGGTCTTCTACGGGCCGTTCCGCGAAGCGGCGGAAAGCCCACCGCAGTTCGGCGACCGCCGGTCTTATCAAATGGATTCGGCGAATGCAGGCGAAGCGCTGCGCGAAGCGGCGCTCGATGTCGAAGAAGGCGCGGACATCTTGATGGTGAAACCAGCGCTACCGTATCTCGATATCCTCTGGCGTGTGCGGGAACGCTTCGGGAAACCGACCGCCGTTTATCACGTCAGCGGCGAGTTCGCGATGGTGAAAGCCGGCGCGGAGAAAGGTGTCTTCGATGAACGGACCGCGGTGCTCGAGATCATGACGTCGCTGAAGCGCGCCGGTGCCGATTTGATCGTGACCTACTGGGCGAAGGAGCTCGCCGAATGGACCCGGGAGTAGTCGTCAGGCGTGGCGAAACCGAAGCGCACCGGCGCCTGAAACGCCTCGCTGTTCTGTGGGCGCAGGCGCAAGGATACTCCGCCTGCGCGGTCGAGGTGACCTTGCCGCGGTGTCGCTATCGGGCTGACGTTGGCGCTTACCGAGCTCGCGGCAGCGAAGCGGGAGTCACGGCGATCTTCGAGTGCAAACAGGTGCTTTCCGATCTGCGCCGCGATAACTGCTGCAGCTCTGCTGCACGCCAACGACTCGAGACCGTGAGCAAACGTCGCCAGGTGCTCGAGAAACATCTGCGCGTCCATTATCCGACATTACGCGGCGGCGAATCACTCTTTCCGGAATTCGATTCGCATGATTTCCAGGCGATCGAGCATCGCAGCTACAAGCGAGTCGTCTCCGAACTGACGGCGCTGCAGAAGAAGATCCGTGGCGCAACGAAGTTCGAATGCCTGACGCGATATCGCTGCGCGAACTTATTCTTCCTCGTCGTGCCTAACGAGCTATATCGAGAATCCGAATTACCGCTCGGCTGGGGCGCGCTCGTGGAAGACAACGGCATGCTGGCTCTTCGCTGCAAACCGACGTGGTACGATAACTCGGCAGACAATCGACTTCGGTTCCTGCAACGGATCGCCATCGCCGGGACGCGTCATCTGAACCGGCAACTCGAGATCAACTTCGATCTCCTCCAGTCGGAGCGGCAGCGCGTTTAGCCGGTGCCGAGCTACAGCGCGACGAGCAGATTGCGGCCCGTCATTTCCTCCGGCTTCGGCAGGCCGAGGAGGAAGAGCAACGTCGGCGCGACATCGGCGAGGATGCCGTCCTCGACGCGAAAGTGCGTAGCGTCCTCCGCGACGTAGATGAAGTGCACGAGATTTGTTGTGTGGGCGGTGTTCGGCGAGCCGTCGGCGTTGCGCATCTGCTCGCAGTTTCCGTGATCGGCGGTGATCAACGCTCTCCCGCCTAACGAAAGCAACGCCGGCACGATTCGTCCGACACATTCATCGATCGTCTCGACGGCTCTGACGGCCGCTTCCACCACACCGGTGTGACCGACCATGTCTGGATTCGCGAAGTTCAGGATGATGAGGTCGTACTGCGACATGTTCGCGAGCACCGTCTCGGTTACTTCGCGTGCACTCATTTCCGGTTGTAAATCGTAGGTCGCGACTTTTGGCGAAGGCACAATCTTCCGATCTTCGCCAGCGAACGACTGCTCGACGCCGCCGTTGAAGAAGTAGGTGACGTGCGGGTATTTCTCAGTCTCGGCGATGCGGAGTTGCTTCAAGCCCGCTTCGGCCGCGGCCTCGCCGAGGATGTTGTCGAGCGATTGCGGCCCGAAGACCGCGGGGCAGCCGTACGTCTTGTCGTATTGCGTGAGCGTAACGTAATGGACCTGCGGGGCCGCTTCGCGATCGAAGGCGTCGAAGTCGGCGCGGAGAAACGCCTGCGAGAGCTGACGCGCGCGATCAGCACGGAAGTTGAAAAAGAGAATAACGTCCCGGTCGCAGATCCGTTGCTCGTTCGGGTATCCAAAGATGAGCGGCTTTAGGAATTCGTCGGTTTCACCAGCCGCGTAGCGTTCCTTCAATACGTTGCTCGGCCGCTCGGTTCTGGTTTCACCACGACCGAGCACGATCGCGTCCCACGCCAGCTTCGTGCGTTCCCATCGGCGGTCGCGATCCATCGCAAAGTAGCGGCCGATCACCGTCGCGATACGAGCGCCCGTTCCATCGAGGCCGCGCTCCACCTCTTCGAGATAAGTTGCGCCGCCGGTTGGCGAAGCATCGCGACCATCAGTGATCGCGTGCACGAGAATGTCGCGGATACCTGCATCGGCCGCTGCGGCCGCGAGCGCGACAAGATGCTCTTGATGGCTATGCACACCGCCGTCCGAAACGAGGCCGAGGAAGTGCAGCCGGCCGTTCTTCGCACGCTCGAACGCATCGATGAGCACTTCGTTCTCACGCAGCTTTCCTTCCGTGACGGCCTTGTTGATGCGCGTCAGGTCCTGGTAAACGATCCGCCCGGCACCGAGATTCAGATGGCCGACCTCGGAGTTGCCCATCTGCCCCGGCGGTAGACCAACATCGAGACCACTCGCGCTCAGCCGCGCGCGCGGATAACTGCGATACAGCTCATCGTGAAACGGCGTCCGCGCGAGCATGGTGGCGTCGCCATTCGCCTCCCGCTGCTCGCGTCCGCCGGGATTGATCCCCCACCCGTCGCGAATCAGCAGCATCACGGGTTTGGCCATCGCGGCGACTCTGGCGATGCCGCACGGTCGGCACAAGCCGGTTCTTGCGTTGACATCCGAGACAGCGCGCCTCTACATCGCCCTCGTGAAATGGCGCAACCAGATGCTCGCGCTGTTCTGCCTGTTCCTCTTCTTCGCCTTCGGCGTTTTCTATTTCAAATACTGGGTCATCCAGAAGCCGTTCGGGATCATCTTGTTCATCGGCGAAGGCCTGGATGCGCAGCAGCTCGCCGCCGCGCGATTGCGGGCGGGCGGCGCCGATAAGCCGCTCGCGCTCGAGTCGCTGCGCTACGCGGGGCTGCTCAAGAATTACTCGAGCGGCTCTGCCACACCTGATCCTGCGGCGGCCGCGACCGCGCTGTCGACGGGTGTGAAGGTAAACAATGGATCGCTCGCGATCGACGTTGATGGGAATGAACTCACGACGGTGCTCGAGCTGGCGCGGGAAAACGGCCGACTCGCGGGCCTGGTAACTAACGGCACCGTCACGTCGCCGACTTCGGCGGCATTCTACGCGCACACGCTGGCGAAGGATGATCGAGCAGAGATCGCGCGTCAGCTTGCAAAGGCGAAACTCGATCTCGTGCTTGGAGGCGGATTGGCAGATTTTGCGCACTCCGAGGGCGAAGAGGGCCGGAACGATCGCGAGCTGCTTGGCGACCTGGTGCAGGCTGGCTACGAGGTTGTCCACTCGCTCGAGGAACTCGAAGACGTTCCGCGCTGGCGCCGCCCGAAGCTGGCCGGCTTCTTTGCGGATGGCGACCTGCCATTTGCCGGAGATGTCGGCGCGCAGGATGAGCAGCCGACATTGGCGGTGATGGTGCGACGCGCGATCGAGCTCCTGCAGTATCACCGCGGCGGCTATCTGCTCGTCGTCGACGCCGCACTGCCGCGCAAAGCGGCCTTGGAGAATAATGCTGCGCAACGAGTCGCTGAAACGGTGGAGCTAGATCACGCGATCTCCGAAGCGCTGCGATACGCCGGCGCGAAATCGTTGATCCTTGTCTGCGGCGATGTTGCTATCCAATCTATCGACGCGCCAGCGGCACGCGAAAACGGGAGCAACCGTCCGGCGGCGGAAGCAGGCGCGGAGCCGGTCACGCCACCGCCCGGCTCGCCACCTGGAGACGATCAACAACCGCCCGTGATTATACCGGAGGCCGAACCAGCGGCCACACTCGCGGAGCCAGGCGCCTCTCCCACGCCTAACGAAGAGTCATCACGCGACCCTGCCCCGGTCGCGCCACCGAAGCCAGGAGACGAGACGGCCGAAGACGTCCTTGCTTTCGGAACCGGGCTTGGCGCGAATGCTCTCCACGGTGTCGCGGAAAGCACGGTCATTTTCGATATGATTCGGGACAACCTGTAACGGCGTTGGGAACACGACCAGCTGGCTGTTCAACCCACCGGCGCTCGAATCGCAGAAACGCGAACCCGCCTGCCAGCAGAGCCGACAGACGGGTTGTTTGTAGGAGATTCGCGTCCCCGGTTACAGGCTCGTCGGAACCAGGACCGGCACGAACGTGAACGGAGGCGGCTGCGGCAGGCTCGGCGCAGGACCTTCGGCCGGCGCTTGCGGCTCAGGGCCTTCACCTGGCATGTCCTTCGCATCGATCACCGTCTTGCCGTCGAGCATTGTTTTGCCGTCCGAAGCTTGTGCAGTGTCGGTCGATTCGTCGGCGTCCTCCGCGTTCGTGACCGCCGTGTTTGCGGCGACAAGGGTGGTGCCCTGCGCACCGAGCGCGGCCACTTCGGCGAGCGTAAACGCAGTGCCGGCTTGCACCGCGGGAGTCCACCGAACCATGACATATCGGCCAGTGGTCTGCGGGAACTCGACGGAGGCGCGGCCTTGCGTGCCGTCGTCTTCGAATGTGCCGACGGGAGCCATGCTGCCAAGGGTTGCGTCATCGATCGTCAACGCCTGAGGTGCGGCGCCAGTCGTTTTCGGCAGCGACTGCATCACGTAAAAGTTCATCTTGCCGGGCCGCGCCGAGTAAACCGCGGACACGCGGCGGACGTTCCGGGCGGCGCCGAGATCGATCACCGTCGTCGGTGAACCATCTTCCGCAGCGAAGCTGTACGATGTCGCTGGTTGATCATCGATCATGTTGTTCGCTTGCTTCACGTCGCTGCCCGAGCTGACGTAAAGAGCGCGCGCTTTGGCGTGGATGTCACTGTGGTTGTAAGCGATCAGCCCGAAGCTGCCAGTCTTGTCGTCAGCTGCGGTCTTGTTCGAGCGGCTGCGGGTGAAGTCCGAAACCTGCGGCGTAGCGTAAACGCCGAAGCCCGCGATCGTGCCCGGCTCGGTGATGTTGAACGTGAGGCGAACGTACTTCGCTTCGCTTGGTCCCACCTTCGCATCGATGCCTTCTGCCGAAAGCTCCTGCTGGAGCGCGTTGTGCCACTGAGGGCTGTCCGCCGGCAGTTTCGCGTTTGAAGTTGCGACGGAGACACTCCCCTTCGCGCCTTCGTTCAGGAACGAAATGCTGCCGACATTCTCGATCTGCGGAAGCGCGACGAGTAAGGTCGTCGTGCCGACCGGCAACGTGTACGTCGCGGCCGGATCAGCGCTCAGGAGCGCCGACGCTTTGTCATCCGACGCCTGCGCGGTGCCGGCGGTGAGGGTTTGCACCTGCGCGCCGAGCTGATGGCGAGCAAGATTTTCGGGATAGGTCGGCGCTTGCGCGACCGTGAGCGGCGGAACTTTTTGCAGGACCAAATCAGCTGCAAACAATCCGGAGGAGCTACCGATGAGTAGCGAACCAGCGGCACAAAGGACACGCGAGCGAGAGGTGAAGGTCTTCATAATTTCCATATCCACAAAAACGAGAATAGTGTCCGGCGCTCATTTTTGCAATACAAATATTCACCTCCCAATCAACTTTTGCCGAGGTGCGACCGCCTTTGTGAGACTGTCGCCTCTCTACGAACGTCGATCGACTGTTTATCCGTTCGCGGGCAGCCCCTTGCCTGGCGCGCGACTAGTCACCCGTCCGACGCGCGCGAAGCGGATCGGACGCGGCCCTCGCGGGTTAGTTGTTCGCAACCAGCGTCTCAGTGGAAGCGGCACGGAACTTCTGGCTGCCGGCGTAGGCGTAAAGCGGCACGTAGGAGTTCTTGCCGATCTGCTCTGAACGCGTCGCCATGTAGTTAAAGGTCGGATCGAGAACGTAGCTGCCATTCTCGGTGTCCCAAACGAGCCAGGCATGCGTCATGCGGCTGGTCGGCGCGCGTTTGCCGATGACGAGACGGACGTTTTTCGCTCCGTGCGCCTGCATCCGCTGGTAAAGAGCAACGGCTTTGCCCTTGCAGTCGGCCGGTTGGCGCGAGTCGACTTCGTCGGGCGTCTTCCAGATCATCTGGTAACCGTATGGGATGTCGCGCAGATCTTCCATCCAATGATTCACGATCGACATCGAGACCTGCTGGGAGGAGCTGTTCTTCGTCAGGAGCACCGGGCGAATGCGGGACATTTGGCGATCGTAAGGCGTCGCATCGACGGAAAGGAACATCGAGGATGCGAAGCAAGACGCAGTGGAGAGGCAGATCATGGTCGCGGCGAGGGCGAATATTTTCCGAACAGCGAACGGATTGATGCTTATGAGAATCATAGGAGTTATAATTTCTATAGCACCAGCCGTGCCAGCTTTGCCCCGACGACTCCGGGTGGCGGAATGCTTTGCGCGATAGCGCGACGCCCTGTGCCGGGCGGCGGCTACGGCAGTCCGTCGGCGACCGACCAGCAACCATCGGCGGCGATTGGCGGCGCGACGTTTGCTCCGGCAGAGGAAAGCCGCTGTTTCCGGTGTGATTCAGCTAGCCCAAACGCGGTCACGAGGGCTCGCGTACGATCGACAGATCAAGCTGGCGTGCGCCGGGCCTCGGCAGATGTGCAGCACGCGCGCGTAGCTAGCTACAATGCTGCTCGGGCGGTGGGGCTTCGCGCCCGCCAACAACGCGATGCCTGGCGGTGTGGCGCCGCTCTAAATGTCGCTACGCCCCGCGCGCGCCTAGCGAGGACGTCGGTTTCCGACGTGCGTTCGCACGCGGAATTTCGTAGGCAGCGGAGAAACGGGCAAGGGTGCCATTCGTGGCGGAGCTGCCGCTGTAGGGGGCGCGCGCGAAAGCAATGCGTTACGTCCGTTTCGTTCCTGAGGCGCATCGTGGCTCGCGAGACGTGCACCGCACCGAAAATTGAGCCGCCACCGGCCGCGGGGTCGCCCCTGCTCATAAGCTGCCGAGGCCGCGCGCGATAGGCAAACCGGCGCAGCCCGGAACTCACGCCAATGCCGATCATCGGCGCGAAGCGATCACTCTGACGAGCGAGATGGCCGCGCCTGCAGTTCGAGACCAACTAGATGGTGTCTCAGTCGTCGCGGGAGCTCATAGCGCGTTTCGCTATGACGACCGCGATAATGCCGACAACGAGCAATGCGCCGAGGCCGATGAAAACATTTGCGCGAGTTAGCAGCTTCGACGGAGGCGTTGGGCGCGGAGTGGACGCGGCGACCGGCTGCGCTGCTGCTGGAGCGGGCGGCGGCGCGAGCTTCGCCATGACGAAGCGCATATGGTCGGCCGCGGTAAAGTTGTTTGGATCAATTCGGAGGACCGCCTCGAGATCCGCTTTCGCCTCTAAAGGGCGGTTCAGCGCCAACAATGCGTCCGCGCGCCGGTTTAGCCCCAGCGTATCGTTCGGCGTCTGCTGGAGCGCGACGTTGTAGTCGGCGAGGGCGGCCTCGTAATTTCTCTGGCTGTAGTAGACGAAGCCGCGCCGGATGAGCGTCAGGGGATCGTTCGGCTTTAGCTCGAGTGCTTTGTTCAAATCAGCCATCGCCGCCTCGAGCTGCTTCTGCGCGGCGAGCGTCGCTCCTCGTTCCGAATAGCCGCTTGGTTGATTCGGCGCCAACTCAATCGCTTTTGTAAAGTCGGCATTCGCCTCGTTCATCTTGTTCAGCAAGCGAAGTAGCTTGCCACGATTCGTGTAGAGCAGAGCTTCTGTCGGCTTTGCCTCTATCGCCTTTGTATATTCGGCGATAGCTTCGTCGTTCGCGCCCATCTGCGCGAGTTCCATCGCTTTTTTCGCGTGATCGACAGCGGCGTCGGGAGCACCCTTCTTCTTCGCCTGTGCGGAACAAACGTCGATCTGCGCAAGGCACACGAAAGTGATTGCTGCGAGTGTGATGAGTCGATTTGGATGCATAAGCGGCTTCGTATGTATTCCTTTCGTTTCTGCCGCATCAGTCGCTCGCAGGCAAGCTAACTTAAGTTCCGGCCTTCGTACAGTTTGAATGCCGATACCGCGTCGCGACGACGGCCTTGCCTTTGCAGTGTCCCCGAAAAATTAGGCGCGACGCTCCCGCAGAAGAATGAGCGGCATCATCGATGAGGCGCCATCATATGCGAACGACAGGAACACTTCATCCATCGGATCTTGCTCAGGATCTTGGGATCAGTGCTGCTTGCACAATTCAACACGCAGAAACCGCGACGCGATACACGTTCTAGTGCGTGTAGTCAGCAGGGATCGCCCGTCTGCTTCTGCACGTGTTTAACACCGGCTGGAGCGCGACGGCTGCCCGCTCCGAGCCAGAGCCGGCGATTGGTCCGAAGCCGGTGGACGCTTCCGACGCAGCTACTGGACACCGATCTCGTCGGCCTTATAGCAAACAATCATGACGCTCTCGCTCTCTGCAGGATCACCACTGCGGAATGCAGGAATGAACTTCGCGCCTTGAAAATCCTCGTGGGCGGCAGCAGCGAAGCCGAGCAGCGCTGGCTCTTCGTTGATGACGTCCAGGTTCTGCAGTGCGCCATTAACGTCAACCTTCAGGTTCACGCTCGCCATTCCCGTGATCGCGATGGGAACATCTGCCGGAGGATGCAGCCCTCTGAAGTTTGAATCAGCGCCAATGACCGGTTGCGGGGCGATGAAGTCGCTTCCGCGTTTGAGTTCCTGCGGGTCTTGATTGAGGAAGATCCGGAGATGCGGCTCGGCCGCAGGATTAAACAAGACCGTGCCATAGAGAAGCACCTTGACGGGTTTATGATTGTATATCGGCGGCGTGAACTTGACCCCGATGAGCCGCTTCTCGACTTCGTCGACCAGCGCATCGGTTTCAGGCGTGCCGCGGTAGGTCCAGCCGCCGATCGCCTCCCCACTTTCCGCGACGATCGCACAGAACATGACGGCGCCATCCTTCTGGCCTTTTTGCAGCAGGCCTTTGCGATCGATGCGGTTGATGAGCGCATCAGGCCCGCTGCCAAGAACAGCCGGTCGAAAGCGCGGCCGGTTTGGCTTCTCAGCTGCCTGCAGCGAAACCGCTGCGAGGACGGAAATACAGAGCGTAACAAATCGGATGGTGCGACACATAGATGCTACACAAAGCACCGAGTGCTTGAACGCAACCCCAAGTTTCAGCCGCAGACGACGGGGAAACACCGCGGCAACCACGCAGCCCGCTCGCCGTTCCGAGAGAGGCGAAAACAGGAGCGAGTCCGCAGCCGTCGACTGCGGACGCTCCGTCGAACTATCGCTTCGTTGCTGCCGATGACCTCGGCAGGCGAAGCTCGCGACGCTTACCGGCGGCGGCTCGCGAACGTAATGCTCGGGTCCAGCGCCAACATTCCGGTCACGGACATCGATCCACCACGCCGCAGCTCATCCATCTCATAGATCGTGAGAGGCGATGCGCTATTCACTTGCTGGCCGCCAATGACCACACGCTGAGGGATGCGACTTCCGGTCACGTCGACCAGAATGTATTTCGGCTTCGATGCTGATACGCGTTGCTGCTGCGAAGCTTTATTGCCTCGCTGCCCACTGTCCGCTGCAAACGCCGCAGTGCCGCACAAGAAACTCATGCAGGCGACTCCGACGAGAGATCTCCGACCGATTGATGTGAGTTTCATAAATGAAACAATGACGACGAATTACGCAGATGACAAGCCTGTTCTTTGTTGATGTAGCTTGTCACGACGGTGACGCGGGCGTTGGCGCAATGCACACCCTCACCGCAGTGCCAGGGCGAGGCTGGTTTCCCGCATTCGCCCGGGCGGTGTGTCACCGCACGCGCTTCACACGCACCATCGAGGCGCCTTCGATGAACATCTTGTAGCCGAACATGTCCCGATAAATCACGACCGACGGACTCTGCATCGGTGAATACGAGACGATCTCGTCATTCGTGGGTTTCCAGACCTGCCCGTTCGCGAGCGGCAAAAGAGTTCGCAGGCCATAGCCTTTGAACGTTCCCGCGATTCTGCTTTCGATCACCTCCGGCGTTTGCACTCTGCGCTCTTTCACCGCCTGATCGACCGCCGCGGCCGATGCGACAGCAGCGGCATCCTGTTGTTTGCCGGCTACGTACCCGCGCAGGAATTCATCGAGCGCTGCCCGCTCCTCACTCGTCAGCTTCCGCAGGCCGGCACGTTCATAAACGTCCGGCGGCATCGCGTTCTCAAGGGTACTAAATTTGTCGCTCTGCGCGCTCACCGTGATTGCGATTCCGATCACGAAGAGGCCGGTCAAAAGTGTTCTTTTCATCTCGTTGCTAATGCGTCCGATAATGCAGTTCGCGTTGCGGTTGTCAACCAGCCGCGGTGAGGCGTCGGCCTGATTGGTCGGCGAGCGCCCGCGCTGAACGCGGAGCGGGAGGCGCGCATTGTCTATAAACGACAGCGGCCGAGCCCGGAGGCTCGGCCGCTGAAGATTAGCTGAACTGTAGTTCGCTTAGAACTTCTTCGAGAGCTCGAAGTAGACGAACCGTCCGTACGGATCGTAGGTCGCGAGGCTTGTCGCGCTCGTTGCGCCGATCACAAGCCGCGGATCTTCGTCGAAGATGTTGTTGCAGCCGACCGTGATGCGGGTTCCGTCGAGGATCTTCTGCATCGGGCTCATGACTTCAGCGCCGGCCACTCCGCCGCCGCCGCCTTTGCCACCGAGGGCGTTCTTACCACCCTTGTTATCTTCGACCACCGCGCCAGCCGTCGTCCGGCCTTTGAAGGCGTAGGACAGGCGGCCATCCACGGTGATGTAGTCTTCGACCCGGAGGAACGTTGACTGATCTTCCGTTTCAGGATCGCGACCAACCGCGTTGCCCATCTCTGGGATGTAATTGGCGTTCAGCGAGAGCGTCAGGCCCTGCCAGCGATATTCCGCGAGGAATGTCAACTTATAGTCAGGGTTGGCGCCGCCAAACTCCGCGAAGATGAGCCCGAGGACATTATAGTAGTCGTCGAACGCAGTGGTCTTGAGGTCATTGTTGGTGAAGATGACCGAGCTGGCACCGAGCTCGAGCTGGCCGAACCGCTGCAGATCAAGGTTGTAACGCGCGGTCAGGTCAAATCCCTGGACCCGCTGCAAACCGAGGTTCAGCAGGGGATCCTGCGCAAACACAGCGATCATATTGCCAGCCAATTGGAACGGTGCCGTGATTGGCACTGAGCCCGGCAGCCCTGGGAAGTTTTGGAAGGCAACCAGGTTCGCATACGGCGAGGCTGGGCCGAGGTTATTAACACTCGGAATGATCGCCGCGGCACCTACCGTGCCAACGATGTCCTTCTGCCAGTTCTTGAAGAAATCGGCCGTGATCGTCAGGCCCGGCACGAAGCTGGGGCTCCACACGATACCGGCCGTGTACGACTCAGCCTTCGACGGTAGAAGACCCGGGTTCGACCCGCTTCGCAGCTGTCCCTGATCCTGCGGGACCGGAGGGAGACCCGGACCGGGCGACAGCGAGACCGGCGGCGTGAAGCCCTGATTGACCGGTCCGAAGAGCTGATAGAGGTTCGGCGCAACGAACGAGTTCGAATACGTCGCACGCACCGTCAGATCTTTGATCGGCTGATAGCGAAGGGTGAACTTCGGAACGTTGGCGTCCTCTTCGATACCTTCATAGTGATCGTGGCGGAACGCCGCGTTCAGCTCGAGGCTGTGCACGAAGGGAACGTTCATGTCCCGGCCAATGATCGGCACGCTAACTTCGACGAACCCGGAGTAGATGCCGCGGTTCCGGTTGATCTCCAGAATCGGCACCGATCCCAGGAAGACTTCCGGCGAAGCATCGACCTTGAAGCCTTCGGTGCGATACTCACCGCCGAAGGAGACACCAACCTGGCCACCCGGTAGTCTGAAGGGGAAGCCGGTAATACGCGCGTCAAACGCCGTCTGGTGCGTATGGAGCGTGCGAATCGTTTTGCCGAACATCGTCTGGAACTGCTGCAGCGACACCTGCCCTGGACCAGTTCCAATCGGGTTACGCGCGAAGAAGTCGAGTGCGGGAATCGGGGCGCCGTTAAAGTCGACGGCTGTGCCCGCGATCATCGCATTCAGCTGGTCTCCGCGGATCAACCCAGCATTGACGAATTCGATGCTGTAGTTGCTGTAGTAGATCGCGGATTCCGCAGTCCAGTTTTCATGGAACTGCGAGCGCAGTCCACCGAGCCAGCGATAGAAGTGCGTGTCGTTCGTGAAAACGCGCGGGAAGGGAAGGAAACGGTTGCCCGCGATGAGGCGGTTCCGCCCGGCTAGCGTTCGATTGTCGAGCGAGAGCTGGAACGGGTTGAACGGCGCCGGTGCTCCACGGTTCTCAGCAATAAGTGGCGTATTTGGAGTGCCGGTGGGCAGGATAATGCCAAACGGCTGCGTCGCAGTGACGTTGAACTCGGGGTTTACACGTTGGCTGCCAAGGATGATGACGCCTGTGTTATTGCCAATCGGCTGGGCATTAAGCGCGCTCGAGTTGTGATTGTGCGTGTAGAGGAAGTCGCCAAAGAACTCCAGCTGCTTGCCGAAGAACTGGTGCGTAAAGGAACCAATCACATTCGTGCGATTTTGATCCTGCGTATTCGTCGGGAAGAGAGACAGGTTAAACGTCTGGAGAAAGGCGCTCGTCGTCTGGAAGTATGGCTGCGGACCGATCGCATCGGCAAGCTGCGCAAACTGTCCCGGACTTGGCGGAGCCGGCAGTGCCCCCGCTACTATTACCCCCCCAACCGTTATCGTTGGACCATCGGGGTCTTGCGGAGGCGGCGCGATCGAGCCAGGCGTCACGCCGGCGTTGAAGGGCGAGTTAAACCCGGCGGTGCCGAACGGATCTTGCGGGTCAATGCCGACCAGCAGGTAATCGCGGTTCGCAGGGTTACCGTTGGGTGCGAGTACGACCGCGTCACGGCCAACACCTGCGAAGGTGGTGGTGGTGCCTGCGAAAAGGCTCCGAGGCGGGCTGGAGTAGCCGCGCTCGCGCTGGAACAAGGCATCAATTTCGTAGTATTGGAGACCGACGGTGACGTGGGTCGTCTCATTGCCTGTGCCGGCGATCACATAGGCGGAACGCTCAGCAACACCGGATTCAACGCTGAACCCGTAGCGGGCGCCGATTTCCATGCCTTGATAGTCGTCGCGCGTGAAGATGTTCACAACGCCGCCGACCGCTTCAGAACCGTAGAGAGCGGACGCACCGTCCTTCAGAATTTCAATACGGCTGATGAGCGAGGCAGGGAAGAGGTTGACGTCGACGAACTGCGCACCGCCAGAAGCGATCGCGGCCGATTCGGTGAGGCGACGGCCTTCATACAACACCAGCGTCGGCAAGCCGCGCAGCTGGATGATCGCGCCACCGAGCGTGCCGCCCTGCGCCGTGCCGGCGTTCGTCGCGCCGATGTTACCGGCACCGACGAAGTCGGGATTGCGCTTTTGCAGCGTCTGGAGCACGTCAGGCGTGCCGGCGCGAGCGATTTCAGCAGTGGTCAAGGTGTCGAGCGGCGAGGCAGTGACTTCCTCGGCAGTCGGGATGTAAGAACCGGTGACGACGACCGCTTCGGTGGTCGCTTCGCCAGCACTGACTGGTGGCGGGACAGGTCCGGTCGGCGGTGGCCCGAGTTCAGGAATCGCCGTTGGCGGCGAGGCGGCCGTGGTGGGCCGCGGTGCGTCTTGAGCGTAGGCGCTCGCAGTAATGAGCAATGGGAATCCGACGGCAGCGACAAGCGCCAATCGACGAGATCCCAACGTTCTGAGTACGTTCCGTATCATTAGTTTCTCCATTGGTTTGGTTAGGTTTGGGTGTGAGGAATAGGGTAACGGAAAAATTGTGACAAGGTTTTTTTTCATTCTTGTGAAAGTTTTTTGAACGGGCGCGCGAGCAGCGGTGTCGCACCGGTCTCTGCCGATCGTGAAATTGCGGCGTTGCGTTGCTAGCAAGTAGTTGGCCAAACTGGCCCGTGAGTGAGGGTGCCACGGCGACGGTCTGCAAATTTGCGCAAAGCGTGCCGTGCACGCTGCTGCAACGCCGCGAATTTCGCTTCCGCCGGAGGTTTCATCTTCTGTTTGCCCTCGCCGCCGCCAGTTTCCTGCTGTCGTGCAGGGACAACGCCGTGACACCGAGCGCCGAGCGGGACCGGTTCGAGATTTTGACGCCCCCAGCGTCTGCTACACCGCGGATTAATGGTGCGAAGATCTTCGCCGTGCGACCAGGGTCGCCGGTTCTGTTTCAGATCGCCGCCACTGGAGAGAGACCGATGGTGTTTTCGGCGTCCGGGCTGCCGCCTGGTTTGAATCTCGATGCAGCGACCGGTCGGATCACTGGCGTGCTGCAGGACGCAGGTCGGTTTCCGATCACTCTGCACGCGAGCAACGCCGCTGGCGCGACGCGGAGAATGCTGACGATCGTCGTGGGAGACGAGATCGCGTTGACACCGCCGATGGGCTGGAACAGCTGGAACGCCTGGGGCGGCGACGTTAGTCAGGAGAAAGTCCTCGCGGCGGCAAGAGCCATCGTCCGCAGCGGCCTGCGCGATCACGGCTGGACGTACATCAACGTCGACGACGGCTGGCAAGGCGTCCGCGGCGGCCCCTTTAACGCGATCCAAGGGAACAAGAAGTTTCCCGACATGCAGAGGCTCGCCGCCGAAGTGCATGAACTTGGCCTAAAATTCGGCATCTACTCTACTCCCTGGCGCACGACGTTCGCCTGGCACATCGGCTCGTCCGCCGATCACGCTGACGGCACGCACGATTGGATCAAGGCCGGGGCGCACAACGACGTCTTTCAGTATTTGGTTCCGGAATATCGCTCGTGGCTGCCGGATCACGGCTGGCTGAAGCCGCTCGTCGAACGCGGGAAAAGACGCGCCCAGAAGCGGTTCACGGAGGGCAGGCGCACATTGGGAAAGTTCTCGTTCGTCGAACACGATGTGCGGCAGTGGTCCGCGTGGGGTGTCGATTACCTGAAGTATGATTGGGTGCCGATCGACGTGCCAACTGCCACCGCGATGGCCGACGAGTTACGGAAGGCGCCGCGCGACATCGTTTACACGGTCTCGAACAATGCAGACCCAGCAGTCGCCGGCGACTTGTCGAAGGTCGCGAACGCCTGGCGAACGACCATCGACATGGAGGACACGTGGGAGAGCATGAGCGAGATCGGCTTCGGCCAGGACAAGTGGGCACCGTTTCAGCGACCGGGCCATTATAATGACGCCGACATGCTCGTGCTCGGCCGCGTCAGAGCGGCCGGACCGGGGCCGAGCCGACTCACCTCGCACGAACAGTACACGCACATGAGCCTCTGGTGCCTGCTTGCGGGCCCGCTCCTGATTGGCGCCGATCTGGAGCATCTCGACGAGTTCACCCTCGGTCTGTTGACGAACGACGAAGTGCTCGATGTCCATCAGGATGTGCTCTGCAAACAGGCGACATCCGTGCGTCGCAGCGGTGCAGCGGTCGTCTACGCAAAGCCGCTTGAAGACGGCTCGTGGGCTGTCGGCTTGTTCAATCGCGGCGAAAAGCCGGCCACCATGCGCGTCCGCTGGTCCGACCTCGGATTAGCAGGCGCGCACGTCGTGCGTGATTTGTGGCGCCAGCAGGATCTCGGGACGTTTACCGAGCACTTTGAGTCGTCCGTTCCGCGGCACGGCGTGCGACTGGTGCGGATCAGCACTTCGCCGTGAAGCGGGTGCTCTCCGGCACATCACGGCTGATTTCTTCGAACGTTGCGACAGCGCTTGGTGCGAGCCAATGTCCCTTATGTTCACCGGCCTGATCGAAGAAATTGGCAGCGTCCTTTGGATCCGCGCGACCGAACGTGGCACGCAGCTACAGGTGGCCGCGCCCCAGATCGCCGAGGACATTCGCAGAGGCGACAGCGTCTCAGTGAACGGTTGCTGCCTGACGGTCAAGGCGCGGCGCGACGAGCAGCTCACATTCGATCTTCTGGAAGAGACGCTCGATCGCACAAACCTGCGGACACTCCGCCGCGACACGCCGGTGAATCTCGAGCGGGCTCTCGCCGCAAACGGCCGGCTCGGCGGTCATTTTGTGCAAGGGCATATCGATTGCGCCGTGCGCGTTCTCTCGTTCGATGAAAGTGGAGCTGATCACCGGCTCGAGATCGAGCTGCCGGCGGACTTCGCGCACTACGTCGCCTACAAAGGGTCGGTCGCAGTGAACGGCATCAGCCTCACGGTTGCCGAGGTGCTTCCGGAAAGCTTCGCCGTCTGGGTGATTCCGCACACGAAGCGCAACACGAATCTCGAGAAGATCGCGCCAGGCGATCAACTGAACATCGAGTTCGATCTGCTGGCGAAATACGTCGAGCGGATGATGACTCGTTACGCGCCGCAGGAGTAAGGATCTGCGCCCGCGTGGCGCCTAACGAACCGGCGGCCGCAAGACGAAACCCGGACCGGCGTTACTTCGCGCCGAGGCCAAACACGACCGCGGGGACCGTTCGCACGAGAATTTTGAAGTCGAGGCCTAACGACCACTTGTCGATGTATTCGAGGTCGAGCTTCACCCAATCGCGGAAATCGGTCACTTCGTTGCGTCCACGAATTTGCCACAAGCAGGTCAGGCCCGGCTTTACGCTCAGGCGGCGTCGCTGCGCCGTGTTCTCGAATTTCTCTACCTCGTAGAGCGGCAGCGGCCGAGGACCGACGAGGCTCATGTCGCCCATCAGCACATTCAGCAGTTGCGGCGTCTCGTCGAAACTCGTGCGTCGGAGCCAGCGGCCAAACGGTGTCACGCGGGGATCGTTGTGCACTTTGAACACGGGGCCGTGCATTTGATTGAATGGCAGCAGGTCCGCGTGGCGCTGCTCCGCGTCATTCGACATGGACCGGAATTTATACATCGTGAACGGCTTTCCGTGCAGGCCGGCGCGTTGCTGCCGGAAGATCGCGGACCCTTTCGAGGTCGCCCGGACGATCACGCCCACGATGAGCATGGGAATGGCGAGGATGATGAGCGCGACAAACGCCCCCACCCAATCGATCATACGCTTGAGCAGGAGCGCCCACGAGACGTCGGGGGTCGAGCGGAACACGAGCATCGGCCGGCCGGCGAAGGCATCGAAGTCCGGCTTTGCGATTGACGTTTGGATGAAGTTTGCCACCAGCCACGCCGGCACGCCTTCCACCTCACACGCACCGATCGCCTGCTCGATCCGATTGAATTGCGTATGACCCGCCGCGAAAATCACGCGCGTCACGGCGTGCTTATGCATCGCCTCGACGAGATCGGAGAGCGGCTGCTTCTCGATGTCGATCCGATCCGCGATCACCATCAACAGCTTTTGTTCTGACGTGAACGACGCCTCGAGCGCGGCGATATCCTGTGGCACACCGGCGAGCAGGATCCGCTCGCGCAACTCGCCCCGCATCGCCCGCCGGCGCACCATCGCCACCAGCACGCGCTCTTTGATCAACAACAGCGCGGTCGCGATCGCGATGAACAGCAGCGGAACCGAGCGAGCCGCGAGCGGCATGCGCAACAGAATCACGCAGGCACTGCCGATGATGCTCAGGTAGACCATCGCCTGCAGGATCTGGATGAACGACTTCCATTTCGTCTTCGTCAGCGGCGACTGATAAAAACCCTGCAGGTCGAGCAGGATCGGACCGAAGGGCATGATGACGACCAGCAGCCAGTGGTATTCCGAGAACGGGCCGATTGGATCGATCTTGAGCCAATCGGTGCTCACATGCCGCAGCCCGTGACCGGCAAACAGAGCGACTGCCAGCAGCAAGGCGTCGAAAATTTGCTGTAGCTGCGTGTTTAATTCTTGGCGGCGGGCGAGCATCGGAGTGGCTGGTGTTCGCGAATACCCAGCATGTGGCGAACCATTAAGATATGATGCTGCAGAGATCGGTCAAAGGCAGCGGTGCTCTGCCGCTGCTGGTCGCGGTGATTTCGTCGGGACCAGATTTGGTTCGCGCCGCGCGGCTGCGCCAGATGCCCGACTTCTTTGAGCTGCGGCTCGACGCGTTGGCGGCGATCGCTGATGAAGTGGAGACATCACTCGCGCGGTTGCACGTGCCGCTCATCATGACGGCGCGGCATCCGCTCGAGGGCGGACGAAACGCGCTGCCCGTCCACACTCGGCGAGATTTGCTGCTGCGGTTTCTTCCTCACGCTGAGCTCGTCGATGTCGAATTGCGTTGCGTGGAGCAACTCCGCGAGGTGATGGCGGCCGCAAAACGCCGGAACATCCGGCGCTTGATCTCCGTCCACGATTTGCGCTGCACTCCGCCGGTTGATCGTCTGCAAGCGCTCGCCGACGCAGCCGCAGCGGCCGGTGCCGATCTCTTCAAAATCGTAACGCGCACCGACACTCCGGACGAACTCGACCGTCTCTTGTCCTTTTTCGACGCGAGTAACGAGCGGCTCGCGATCAGCGCGATGGGCATCGGAAAACTTGGCCGAGCCTCGCGGCGATTGCTCGCCGCCCGCGGCTCGGCCTTGAACTACGCGCACCTTGGAACGTCCGCTGCGGAAGGCCAGCTTTCGCTTGCCGAGATGCGCCGCCTCTTGCGCGCGAGCGCCCGAACTTCAGCCATCTCGCGTCCGCGACGGAGCGTATAGTTTGCGCAACCCGCCGCATGACCAACGCAATCGAATTACCCGACGCCGTGCCGGTGATGCCGTTGCCGGGTGCGCTGCTGTTTCCGCATGCGCTGCTGCCGCTCTACATATTTGAGACGCGCTACCGCGCGATGCTCGAGCATGCGCTCGCGCGTCATCGGATGTTTTGCGTCGCGCTCATTGATCCAGACCTGGCGGAGTGGCACTCCGTCGACGACTTCAGCCACGTCGCGACCGTCGGCTTGATCCGCGCCTGCGTCGGCCGCGGCGACGGCACTTCGAACCTCATTCTGCAAGGATTGCGGCGCGTTCGATTCGCGCGCTTCCAGCAGGAACGGCCGTTTCCGATCGCCGAGATCGAGCCGCTCGAATCGGTGCCGGCGCAGCGGATCGAGACGGAAGCGCTCAGCGCGAAGCTGCTCGAGCTCTACGCCGCGTTTAAGCGCAAAGGCCGGCAGTTCCCCGAGAAGGTGGATGAATACCTCTCCCATCTCAGCGACCCCGGGATGCTCGCGGATCTCATGGCCGCGACGTTTGTCAATGATGCGCGGCGCCGGCAGCAATTGCTCGAAGAGCTTTCCGTGACCCAACGCCTGCGGTTGGTGATTCGTTATCTGCGCGAAGAATCCGGCAGCTCTGCAGCCTAACGAGATGACAGGAAATTGTACCTGAAAATGCAGACGAGCGCGTGCATCCCGTCGCGCCAGGTGATCTTCTTGCCATCGGCGTAGGTGCGTCCGTGATACGACACCGCCACCTCGTAAATCCGGACGCCGAGCCGCGCGACTTTCGCCGTTAATTCCGGCTCGATTCCGAAGCCATTCTCCCGCAGCTCGATCCCGTCGAGCACCTCGCGGCGGAACGCTTTGTAGCCGGTCTCCATATCGCTCAGGTTCAAATCGGTCGCGGCATTGCTCAGGAGCGTCAGAAAGCGATTGCCGACAAAGTGCCAGAAATAGAGCACGCGATGGGCTTCAGACCCAAGAAAGCGCGAACCGAAAACGACATCCGCTCTGCCATCGATCATCGGGCCGAGCAGCTTCGCATATTCGCGCGGCTCATATTCCAGATCGGCATCCTGGATAACAATGAACGGCGCCGTCGCGTGTGCGAAGCCGGTCCGCAACGCCGCGCCCTTTCCGCGATTCACTTCGTGACGCAAAACCGTCACCCGCTCATCACTTTCTAACGTTGTAAGGATCGCAGCTGTGCCATCGGTCGAGCCGTCATCGACCACGATCAACTGCGCGACGAGCGGCTGCCCCAACACGGCTCGCACGATCTCGGCGACGGTGCGGCTCTCGTTATACACCGGCATGATCACCGTCGCGACGGGCTCCGTGGATCCGGCCATGTCGCTACACGCCAGTCGCTGCCAGCTGCGCGATCCTCGCGTGCTCTTCCATCAGGTAGCGGTCCGTCATTCCCGCGATGTAATCGCACACCGTGCGATGCAACCCTTCCGATTCGATGCGCTTCGTCGCGCCTTCGCCTAACGAGTCAGCATTTTGGATATACGCGAAGAACACCGTGCGCAACATTTCACAAGCGCGTCGATTTATCTCAGCCACGCGCGGATGGTAATAGACGTTCTCGTAGAGGAAGCGCCGCAGCTCGCGATTCGCCGCGCCGAGATCATCGCTGTAGCGAATCAATGCGTCGCGCTGCCGCCGAACATCATCCGGGCTCTGCACCCCTGCCGCCGCAATTGCATCCGCGCTCGACGTGACAACGTCCCGCACCTGCACGTCGATGATGTTGCGAATGATGAGCTGGTGCAGCTCTGGTTCCTGGGCATCGGGAAATTTTTCCTGTACGGTTTCGCAGCTGCGCTTCCAGACGGCGACTTCCTTCAGTTGATCGGGCTTCAGGATCTCGAAATCGACCGCGTCATCGAGATCGTGGCTGTAGTAGGTGATCTCGTCCGCGATGTCGGCGACCTCCGCTTCGAGCGTGGGCCAATTCTCTTTTTGGTGTTTTCGCAGCCCTTCGCGAACTTCAAACGTCAGGTTCAATCCGGGGAAGTCCGGATACGGCGCTTCTAGTAGATCGACGACGCGCAGGCTTTGATCATTGTGCTCGAAGCCGCCGTGGTCGCGCATGCACTCCTCGAGCATCTCTTCGCCGGAATGGCCGAAAGGCGAATGCCCGAGATCGTGCGCGAGCGCGATCGCCTCCGCGAGATCTTCGTTCAAGGACAACGCGCGCGCGATCGTGCGACTAATCGAAGCCACCTCGATGGAATGCGTCAGCCGCGTCCGAAGATGATCGCCGGTCCCGTTAAGAAAAACCTGCGTCTTGTATTCGAGCCGCCGGAAAGCGCGCGCGTGAATGATCCGGGCGCGATCACGCTGAAACTCCGTCCGATAGGCATGCTTAGATTCCGGATATTGGCGACCGCGCGATTCGCCTGATTTCTGGGCAAACGAGGCGAGCACCCGCCGCTCGTCGGCTTCCATTTGTTCGCGCGTTTTCCAGCGCGGCGTCATTCGTCGGCGTCTTTCTCCGTGGAGTATTTCGCCTGGAGAGCGCGCTTCTCGGCGCGCCCTTGCGCGCGCACGATCAACGCATCGAAGAGCGCCAGGAGGACGGCGAGCACGGTCATCCACGCGCATGCGAGCCAGAACAGAATGAACCAGACCGGATGCTCCCGCGGGTTCAGGATTTCCTGAAGGAACGTCGAGCCGGCAACCGCGAGCAACACCGCGACGCCGATCGATGCCAGCATCATCTTGCGCCGGGCACCTTGATCACGAATGAGTCCACGCGAAGCATACGCCGCGAACGGCCCGATCCGGAAACTCTTGCCCTTAGGTCGAGTTTCCATCGCGCGGCCGGCTAAATCAGGAGCAGCGTGGGATTCTCGAGCAGGCGCCGCAGTTCCTTCAGGTAATCGGCGCCGAGCGCGCCATCGATCACGCGATGATCGCAGCTCATCGTGATCGCCATCCGATGTCCGACGCTGATGTTGTCGCAATCATCGACAACGGTTCGCTTCGAGACCGCGCCGATCGCGAGGATGAAACCCTGGGGTGGATTGATGATGGCCGAGAAGGAATCGATCCCATAGCCGCCGAGATTCGAGACGGTGAACGTGCCGCCCTGGAATTCTTCCGGCTTCATGCGCTTGTTGCGCGCGCGATGCGCAAGGTCTTTCACGGCCTCGCTGATCTCGCGTAACGACTTGTTCTGCGCCGCTCGGATGACCGGCGTGATGAGCCCCTCTTCAAGCGCGACGGCGATTGCGAGGTCGACATCCTGATATTGCACGATCGCATCTTCATCGAACGACGCGTTCACCTTCGGCACCTTTAGAGCGGCGTCGACGGAGGCTTTCAGGATGAAATCGTTTACCGTGATCTTCGCGGTGTCGCTCCCCTCGCCGCCGGCTTTCAGTTCGGCGCGTGCGGTCATCAGCGGGCCGGCATCGACTTCGATGTTGAGATAAAAATGCGGGACCGGGCCTTTGCTTTCAACGAGGCGCTGCGCAATGACCTTGCGCATTCCCGTCAGATGAATGCGCGCGCCTTCGAGCGGTTTTGTTGGCGCAGAAGATTTCTTCTGCGGCGCGCCGGCTGCCGGTTGCGCCGACTGCGACTTCATCGCCGTGCGAACGTCCGTTTCGGTCACGCGGCCTTCTGGTCCGGTGCCTTTGATCTGCGAAATGTCGAGCCCGTGCTCCGCGGCGACGCGACGCGCGAGCGGCGATGCTTTGACGCGTGAGCCATCGGAACTCGGTTGCGGGAGGGGCGGCTGAGCTGCTGCACCGCCCCTAGTCGACGGCGCGTCCAGGCGCGTCGACTTCTGCTGATCTGGTTGCGGCGGCGCCGTTTCGGCCGACTGCTCTTCTGCAGGCGCGGGCTGTTCCGTCTCCGCGGGCTGCTTTGCCTCCGGCTCGGCTTTCGGCTGTTCTTTTTGCGGCGCGGGCTCCTGTTTTGCCTCGGCCGCGGGTGCGGCTTCGCCCTTGTCGCCGATGAACGCGATCTTCTGGCCGACCTCTACTTTGCCGCCTTCTTCGACGTAGATTTCGGTGAGCGTGCCATCCTCCGGCGACTCCCATTCCATCGTCGCCTTGTCGGTTTCGATCTCGGCGATGACATCGCCGGTCGAGACCTGCTCCCCCTTTTTCTTCTTCCAGGTGACGAGCGTCCCTTCCGTCATCGTGTCGCTCAATTTCGGCATCTGGATCTCAGGCATGGCGGAACTCCTCGTTAGGCGTGACAGACTTTCTTCGCGGCGGCGATTATTTTCTCGGCGCTCGGCAGGACCGCTTTCTCGAGGCGCTCGTTGTACGGCATCGGCACGTCTTCCTGCGCGACGCGCGCGATCGGTGCGTCCAACTCATCAAAGATGTTCTTTTGAATGCGGTAGCAGATCTCTGCTCCGATGCCGCAGAACGGCCGGTCTTGTTCGGCTACGACCACGCGGTGAGTTTTCGCGACAGATGTGTAGATCGCCTGCTGATCGAGTGGCTTGATGGAACGGAGGTCGAGCACCTCGGCGCTGATCTCTTCCTCCTCGAGCTGCTCGGCGGCCGCAAGCGCCATCGGCACCGTCTGCGCATAGCAGATGATAGTGACGTCGGTGCCTTCGCGCTTGATCTCGGCTTCGCCTAACGGAATCAGCAGGTCGTGCTCAGGCGGCTCGACCATTCCTTTCGAGCTGTAGAGCAGCTCGGCTTCGAGGACGAGCACCGGGTTGTTGTCGCGGACCGCCGTTTTCAACAGACCCTTGGCGTCGCGCGGCGTTGCGGGTGTGCAGATCTTCAACCCGGGGAAATTCGCGTAGAGGCATTCGGTGGCGTGCATGTGCGTGGCGCCGATCTGGTGCGCCGGGCCATTTGGGCCACGGAAGGTGATCGGGACGTTGAATTGCCCGCCCGACATCGTGAGCATGTTCGGTGCGTTGTTCACCACCTGGTCGAACGCGACTAACGAGAAGCTGAACGTCATGAACTCGACGATCGGCCGCAGCCCGACCATGGCGGCGCCGATGCCCATGCCGGCGAATCCATTCTCGCTGATCGGCGTATCGATGATGCGCTTCGGGCCGAAGCGATCGAGCAGTCCCTGGCTGACTTTGTAGGCGCCGTTGTATTGCGCGACTTCCTCGCCCAGCAGGAAGACGTTCGGGTCGCGCTCGAGCTCTTCCGCCAGCGCCTCGTTCAACGCCTGCCGATACGTGATCTCGCGCATGTTCATAGCGGCGGCGCGTCGGTCGACATGGCGCGCGCGATCGCCGGACCCTCGGCGCCGACGTAGCTGTAGGTGTACAGTTCCTCGAGCGGCGGCTCCGGGCTCTCCTCGCCGAATTTTACGCTCGCGAGCGCCGTCTCCTTTGCCGCCTTGTCCATCGCGTCGAACTGCTCGTTCGTCAGCGTCCCTTCGCGCGTGAGCTGCGCGCGCAGACGCGTAATCGGATCGTCCATCCGATACTTCTCCAGCTGCTCTTTGGTGCGGTAGCTCGCCGGATCCGACATCGAATGGCCGCGATAGCGATAGGTGCGGATCTCGACGAACGCCGGATGCGGCTCCTTGCGGATCGATGCCACGACCTCCGTGAGCTTGTCGCGGACTTCGCGGAAGTTCATGCCATCAGCGACGTGTCCCGGGATGTCGTAGCCCTCGGCGCGATCGACGATCTGCTTGAGAGAGGTCGACCGCTCTACGCTCGTGCCCATGGCGTAGAGGTTGTTCTCGCAAATGAAAATGACCGGCAGCTTGTAGAGCGCAGCGAGGTTGAACGCCTCGTGAAACGCGCCCTGGTTGATCGCGCCATCGCCAAAGAAACAGAGCGTCACGCGATCTTCGTTTCGGTATTTCGACGCGAATGCGAGGCCAGCCGCCAGCGGAATGTGCGCGCCGACGATCGCGTGGCCGCCATACATGTGGCGCTCCTTATCGAAGTAATGCATTGAGCCGCCAAGACCGCGCGAGCAGCCGGTCGCCTTGCCGAAGAGCTCGGCCATGCAGGCGTCCGCGCTCGTGCCGCGCGCCAGCGCGTGCGCGTGATCGCGGTAGGCGGTGATCAGGTAATCATCGTCGCGCGTGGCGGCGATCGCGCCGGTGATGACTGCTTCCTGCCCGATGTAGAGATGACAAAAACCGCCGATCTTCTGCGCCTGATATTGCTGACTCGCGCGTTCCTCGAAACGCCGAATCAACAGCATCAGCGAGAGCATTTCGACTTCGTCGCGTTGCTCCGGCTGTGACATGCCGGAACTACGCAGCGCGTGCGATGATCGAAGCGGCGCGTGAACGCTCCCTGCTTTGCGCGAGCACCACGCAGAGCACGAAAGCGGACGTGAAGATGAGATCGCTGACGAGCGCGTTCCGCAGGAACATCCAGGTCGGCGTCGCGCTATACGCGGGCAGACCGACGGTGAGCGCCTGGACCAAGCCGGCGAAGTTCTTCATGTAACCGGGATCAGCGAGCCACGAGAAGGTGTTAGTGATGACGTAGAAGAGTAACGAGCCGGCGATCGATGCCGGCAGCATCGTCTTGAAGGAAACGCGGTTCCGCAGCGCGAGCCCGAGGAACAACACCGCGACGATCGCGACGTAGTGCGTCGTGACAGCCGGGTGGACCATCGACGCTCCGTAGTACGCGTTCAGCACCAGGTCGGAGATGAGAAGGCCGGCGAGCGGGATGATGAACTTATACGCGCCGGGAAAGAATGCGGCGCTGCAGAGCGCGATCGCCGCGATCGGCGCAAAGCTGGCGAGCGACGTCGTGCCGGATTGGACCATCAGGCCGACGGCGATCCGATACACGACGGCGAGCAAAACGAGGAGAAAGGCGGGGATCATCGGCATGAACTTTAACCGTCTTGCAAGATATGCAATTGCGGTTTGCGGCAGCGCACGTCCGGGCGGGCCGGAGGATGATGCGCCGGCGGCGCGGCGCTGTAGGGGAAGCTACTAGCTTCCCGTGTATCTGAGACTGGGGAAGCTGACAGCTTCCCCTACAGAAAAAGGATGCGGCGAGAGGTTACGCGGTGTCCGGCGTCGCTGCAGGCGCGGGCGCCGCTGCTGGTGCAGCTCCACGCATGCGCGCTTTGTTCAAGCGCGCCTTGCGGCGATTCGCGGCGTTGCGGTGAATGATCCCACGCTTGGCCGCCTTATCGAGCGCTGAGACAAGCCCGCGCACGCTCTTTTCATCCTTCTGCCCGGTGGCGGCGGCGATGCTCTTCTGCATCTTCCGGAGGCGCGTACGGACGGTGCGATTACGAAGTGAGCGGACGATCGTTTGGCGAGCGCGTTTGCCGGCGGATTTGGTGTTGGCCATGGTGTAGGACGAGAAATTTTGTGGGCGGGCAGGGTCGCGGCCTGACGTGAGTTTGTCAACTCAGGCGCGGAGGGCTGAGGCGCGGACTTACGACTTGTTGCGCGCGAGACGCATCGTCCCGCCGAACGAAGCGTTCTTGTCGGATGCGGTCTGCCGATTCGGGAGCGGACGGCCGACTTCCACCGGCGCATCAGGCGCTTTGATTTGGTAGACGACGCGCGCTTTCGGCACCTTCGGCAACTTATCGGTAACGACTTTGACGACGGCACCGACGGGCAGCTGGCTGTAGAGCGCGGTGACATCTTTCGATTTCATCCGAATGCAACCATAGCTCGCTGGCTTGCCGATCTTTTTCTCCTCGGGCGTGCCGTGGATATAAATGGCGCGGGAGAACGCATGCGCGGTCGAAGGCTCAAGGCCACGCAGCCAGATGATCCGCGTGATGATGGGATCACGGCCAGGCGCGTTCGGCTTCAGGATTTCACCGGTGAACCGGCGCGTTTTAAAGACCGCTCCCTGTGGCGCGTGATCGCCGATCTTCTGTGCAACGGCCATCGCACCAATGGGCGTGGTCATTCGCCCGCGCTGGTCGCCGAGCCCGAATTTCGAAGTCGACACCGGGTACGTGGTCACCCTCGCGCCGTTCTGCAGAAGCATCAGCTTCTGCTCTTTAACGCTGACGATGACTTCGTTGGTAACGGTCGGTGGGACAGCAGGAGTGACCTGCGCGGACAGAGAAGAAGCGACTGAGAGAGAAGCGAGGAGGAGGGAACGCCGGAGCATTGCGGTGTTTTTACTCAATTCTAAGCTTTTGTCACGCGGGAATTGTCGCTGCCTCTGGCCGCGAGCCGCCAAAACTCATCTTCGGCCACCATTGAGAGAATGACGAAAGCGAGACGTAAAGGAAGCCAATTTGGAACATTGCCAGGAACGGCACTGACAGGAATTGGCCGTGGCTGATCGCGAACCAGACGAAATAGGTGAAGTAGAGCGCGAATGCCATCTCCGCGAACGGGAGCAGCGACTTCAGCGGCATGTACTTGGCGTTGCGCCACGGCTGCTTCTTGCGCTCGATGCCGTACTTTGGGGTGCGGGCGAAATCCGATTTGTGATTGAAGACCGCCTCGAGGACGGCACGGGCGTTATTCAGCGAAAGCCCGACGCCGAGTGCGAGCAGCGCCGGCAGGAGCAGAATCTCCTTCATCCAGGTGCGCGGGTGCAGTTCACGTTGCGCACATATATAGAAGACGCCGACGGAGCAGGAGGCGGTGAGGAAGATCGGCACATCGACGAGCAACATGCGCATCCAGCCGGTTTGCGGGCCTCCAACTGCGGGATGCAACAGCACGCATAAACAAGCCAGCAGGAGGTATGCGAAATTTGAGGTCAAATGCGCGGTCGCCTCGAGCTTCAGCGGGAAGGCGAGCTTACTGCGCCAGATTGTCGGCAACAGCTTCTTGCAGGTCTGGATCGAGCCTTTCGTCCAGCGGTGCTGCTGCGACTTGAAGCCGTTCATGTCGACCGGTAACTCGGCCGGGGTGATGACGTCCGGCAGGAAGATGAACTTCCAGCCGACGAGCTGCGCACGATAGCTGAGATCGAGATCTTCCGTCAGCGTATCGTGTTGCCAGCCGCCGGCCTCCTCGATGCAGGAGCGACGCCACAAACCCGCGGTGCCATTAAAATTAAAGAAGCGCCCGGAGCGGCTCCGCGCGGTCTGCTCGAGCAGGAGATGTCCGTCGAGGAACATCGCCTGCACACGCGTGAGCAACGAGTAGGTGCGGTTCAGGTGACCCCAGCGCGTCTGGATCATGCCGACCTTCGGATCGGTGAAGAAGTGGACGGTTCTTTTCAGCAGATCGGGCTGCGGGACGAAATCGGCATCGAGGATGCAAACGAACTCGCCTTCCGCCGTAGCAAGGCCGGTCTCGAGCGCGCCGGCCTTGAAGCCGCTGCGGTCGACGCGGTTGATCAGCTCGACATTCAGGCCGCGCTCCCTCAGCTCCGCCACACAACGCTGCGTCAACTCCTTCGTGTCGTCGGTGGAATCATCGAGCACCTGGATCTGGAGCTTCTCGCGCGGGTAATCGAGTTCGCTCACCGCCTTCAGCAAACGCTCGACGACGTAGACCTCGTTAAAGATCGGCAGCTGCATCGTCACCTTCGGTAGCTCCTCGAAGCGGGACATCGGCAGCGTGGGGCGCTTCCGGTGTTTCAAAAAGAGATAAATTATAAAATAACGATGAACTCCGTAGGCCGAAAGACCGAGCAACACGCTCAGGTAGCAGATGCTCCAAATCAGATAACCGGCGCTTCCTTGCATAACGTGTTGGGAGTTGCCGACCAGCAGGAGCGGCAAGGGCGACATGATGCCGCTTCCGGTGGTTGCGTCAAATCAAAAATGGCTGTTTTCCCTCGCAAACCGGGTGTTTGGAGCGCACTGAAACCCGAGGCAAAACGACGCAACTTTACGTCTCTTTTGGCCGCTGAAGAGACAATTCTGCTGCTGCTCTGGGCCGCAGTTTTTTGCCGAATTTCTGTCGTTCGCCAAGGTCCGGTTCAGCCGGAGCGGCGTGCCTCCGGGCGTCACCGGCGCGCGGACGCTCGCTGACTGCGATACGGTCTTGCCGCCGCCGTTCGCACGGTCGAGTTTTAGTGCCCGATGGCGTTGCCAGACTCCACGCGACTTCGCACGCTCTTCAAGAAGCGCGATCCCGATCGCTTTGAGCGCTTCAACATCGTCGTCGCGATTCTTCTCGCCGGCTGGGTGCCGTCGATCCTGATGCTGGTCGTCTCCTACACGATCCTCACGAACACCCTCGAGTCGAAGATCCTGCGCGATCGGCAGACGTTCGTGCAATTGATCGCGCACCTCGTGAGCGACGATTTCAGCCGGACAGGTGGCATCATCGAGTATTACCAGACGCAGCCTGACGTTCCGCGCGTTCTGACCGGCGCGGATCCCGCCGCGGCCGCTCAGGAATGGCTGAACAAGACGTTCTATTCGCACCCGCGTATCGACGGCATGTTCATTGCCGCTCCGGATGGGAGGCTCGTCGCATCGTTGCCGCCGATTGCCCCGGAACGCGCTGAGCATTTCGCGCCGGCAGGATGGCGCGAAGCGGCCAGCAATTCCTCAGGCGTCTATGTCTCGCCGGTGCACCGGCGCGTGTCGGATAATCGCCTGACCACCGACATCATCGGCGCCGTCCGGGATCCGAGCGGCAACATTGTCGGGTACCTGGGCATCTCCGTGTTGGTCGAACGGATGGGGCGGCGGCTGTCGACGATCGACTTCGCTGACAAGGCGATCTGCCAGATCATCGACCAGAACGGCGCCGGCCTTTTCGCGACCAATTTCCAGCCCAACACGGCGCCGGTCACACCACAGGCGCGCTCGCTGATCGACGAAATTCTGCGCGCGAAACGAGGCCATCTCGATCGCTTCGAAAAACTCTATTCGTTCAGCCCGATCGAGCCCGCCGGTTGGATGGCAGTCGTCGAACAGCCGAAGGAGATCGCCTACAAACCGGTCTCCGATCTCCTCGGGAAAATCACGTTTCCAGCGGTTTGGTTGATCCTGCTGACGGCGGTCGGCGCCTGGCTCGCGGGCAAGTTCACGCGGCGCCAGGCGGAGGCGGCGCGACGCATCGAGCGCGAAGTGATATTCAATGAAAAGATCCTCGCGAACATGCCGAGCGGCATCGCGCTGGTGGATCCGAGCTCGCGCAATTTCCTGCAGGCAAACGAAGCCTTCGCAGCGATGGCGAAACAGTTCGGCGGACTTGATCAAACGAAGGATGTTTACGACGTCTCGTACGATGAGGTGAAGATCGCGCCGTCCGAAGCGATCGAGAAGGTGCTGGCGTTCGGCGCGCCGTTTCAGATGGTCGAGCAACCGTTCGTCGATCGAAGCGGCGCAACCCATTTCGTGAATGTGAATTTGCTCCGCTTGCAAGGCGCGGAGCAGCGCATCCAAGGCGTGTTGTATCTCGTCGAAGACAAGACGCGCGACGTCACGCTGCGGCAGGAGCTGATCGGCGCGAACGCGGCGAAGGATCAATTTCTGGCGCTGCTTTCGCATGAACTGCGAAATCCGCTTTCGCCGGTCATCGCGATGGTCGGCGAGCTGGAAGCAAGCGCGCCGGATTCGCCGGAAGTGCGCCGCGCGCTGGAGGTGATCCGCCGCAACGTCGAGCTGGAAGCGCGGTTGATCGACGATCTGCTCGATGTGACGCGCATCTCGAAAGGCAAGCTGCAGCTCAGCACCGAGACGGTGAGCGTCCACGAGATCCTGCAGCGCGCTTACGAAATTTGTCGCGAAGACATTGTCGCAAAAAATCTGCGGATGGAATTCCGTCTGCGCGCCGAGCGCGTCCATGTGGAAGGCGACCCGGCACGTCTGCAGCAGGTGTTTTGGAACCTGATCAAGAACAGCGTGAAGTTCACGCCCGCCCAGGGACGGATCGTCATCGAAACCTACAATCCGACCGCGGATGAGATCGAGATCCGCACCACCGACACCGGTATCGGGATTGAGCCGGAGAAGATCGGCAAGGTCTTCAACGCCTTCGAGCAGGGGCAGAGCTCCATCACACGGCGGTTTGGTGGCCTTGGCCTTGGGCTCGCGATTTCAAAGGCGATGGTCGCCGCGCATAACGGCAGGATCACAGCCGTGAGCGAGGGCCGCGACCGCGGCGCGACGTTTACGGTCACGCTTCGCACGATTGCGGCGCCGGTGAGCGCAGACGTGCCGCACCCGCCCGGACCAGCGCCCGTTCGCCAGGCAGCGCGGCCGGAAGAACCTCGCCCAACGAGAACGCGCCCGGCGCCAACCGGTGCGCGACTCTTGGTGGTCGATGATCACCACGACACGGTGCTCGGCTTGAAGATGATGCTCGAGCGACGTGGTTATCGCGTCACCACCGCGAACTCCGCCGATGAAGCCGTCGAAAAGGCGGAGGAGGAGGAGTTCGAGCTATTGATCAGCGATATTGGCCTGCCGGACCGCTCCGGCTACGAGCTAATGCAGGAGCTGCGCTCGACGAAGAGCCTCCGCGGGATTGCGCTCAGCGGCTTCGGGATGGAGAACGACATCAGCCGTGCGCGCGCGGCGGGATTCTCAGAGCACCTGACGAAGCCGATTAACTTCGAGCGCCTCGAAGAAGCGATCCACACCCTGCTCGATTTGGAGCCAACCGCGCCGAGGCAATCGTAGGGCAACCGCTGCGGTTAGCCGCGGCAACAGCCGCCTAGCCGCCTTCGCGACCTACGCCGTTCGTCACCACCTGCCGCTCGGACGCGTCCTTCATCTCGCGCGAGAGCTTCTCGACGCGCTGCCGCATGATCTTGCCGGCCTTGAACTTCACCGTCGCCCGCGGCGGAATGACGAAGCTGCTTCCGGGCTCGTTTGGGTTGCGCCCGACCCGCGGCTTGGTCAGTCGTGGCTGAAACACGCCGAAATTGCGCAGCTCGACGGCAACATTCTTCGCCAGGCTATCCGTGATGTGGTCCAAAGTGCGCTGGACGACGTCGAACACCTCGTGTTGCACCATCCCCGTCTGGTTGCTGATGGCGACTACGATGTCGCGTTTGGTGAGCTTAGCCATACCAGAAGCTTATCGATTCCCGGCAGCGCTTTAGGTGGGACAATCGCGCATTTTGTTGAAAAAATCTTAACATCCGTAAGCTGCTGCCGTTACGTCTGTTGCATTCGCGCTACTGGCTTAGCTGGGGGCGACTGAAGAGGCGACTCATATAATAAGAGACCGCCGTCTGGCCTGCCAGCGCCTTACGCCGTGATTTCAACTGCCCCTGCAGGACGCCGAGTTTTGTGAAGACTCCGTTCCATTCGGCCTCGAGCCGGCGCACCTCGTCGGTCGGCAAATCACGCACGCCGCGCATGGAGACGCCGCGCTGGAGCACGTTCATCGCACGGCCGGAAAGCTCCCCCAGCAGGCCGAGCTCGCGAAATGAATGCTCGGTTTCCTGGAGGAGATTCGCGCGGATGTCGGTGAACTGCCGCTCCTGCTCCGCGGAGATGATCGGCTTCGCCTTGTCGAGCCCGTAGGTCACGAGATCGTGGAGCTTCTTCCAGTTATCGAGTTGCAGGGTGAGCAACCGAAGCTGCGCTTCTAAGGTTTTGTCTCTCATGACGGGCGGGTCGCGGAAAGCTCCATGGTCTCATCCAGCTTCTGCAGGTTATCGATCAACAGATGCGCCCAGGGGCGATCGACGGATTGCACCTGGCTGATGATTCCTTCTTCAAAATAGAACCGGCCCTGCCGCCAGCGGAATATCTCTGCGACCGCCGATTCGCCCTCGAGCGAACCGAAAACCGCGTGCCGGACAGAGCCGTGGTGCAGGTAAATCTCACTGTTCCCGCGCCCGGATTTGAACGTGAAGCGACCGCTGCGCTGGCTCAGGCAGCTCATCTGTAAAATCTCAGCCGCGGAAAATTGATTCAGATTGCCAATCAACGAATGGCACGGGTCGATCCCTTCGGACGGGTCTCCGGAATGAGTCTCAATTGAGTCGACAAACGCGTGCAAATCCCGCCGCAGCTGGCGTTCGCTGCGTCCGCTGACGATGCGGTGAATCTTCTGCTGCTCGGCGCCCTGCGTGACCTGCGTTGATTCACCGCCGCGCGGTGCCAGGCAAACGATCCGCAACGAAGGGAAATGCTGACGCGCGTTGGTCGCCTGCTCCAGAGCGACGGGCGCTTCGCCCTCAACGACAAAGCCATCGAAATTCTCGGCCAGCAGAACGCCGATCGCCTCGGACATCGTGCGGACAATCCGCGTCTCGACCGCATTCATCTGATCGAAAATCGCGATAGCCCGGTCTTGGAAGACGGGATCGGAATTCAAGATGAGGAGGCGCGTTTCCACAGGTCAATCGAAGAAGGCGAGGAAATAGTTAGCAAGAAGCTTGCCTGCGAGCGGGCAGAGATCGCCACACGCTGCCGGTTCCAACTGCAACCGGTCGCGCGACCTCAGAGCTGCCTACGACGCGGTGCGGCGTCGCCACTCGATCCGCGGCGGCGGCGCCGCAAAGCTATCGGGCGCGATCTCGTGCGCGGTGCGGAAATGCACCTTCGCGACCTGACGCAGCACCTCGGGTCCGTTCTTCGCCACGAGGTCCTTCGCCGCCTGCTTGACGCCGGCCGAGACGCCGCGGGCGAGTTTCACCCCGAGCGCCTTTCCCTTTTTGTCGAGCCAGTCGATGAACGCCTCCCGCGCGAGGATCGACGCCGCAGCGACGGCGAGATCGGACTCCGCCTTCGTGCGTTGCTCCAGCTTGATCCCGCGTCCGAGTTTTAGGAGCGACCGCTCAATGACCCGCGCGTCCGCGAACTTATCCGAGAGCGCGCGCGGACAATCCGATCGCTTCCCGAGCAGGTTCTCGATTACGCGCGCGTGGCCCCAGCCGAGCAGACTGTTGAGATTGCCGAACTTCTCGTACAGGTCGTTATACCGCTCCGGCCCGATCACGATCACCTCGTGCACCGCGCCCTGAGTTTTGCGAATCGCATCCGCCAGCGCGTGAATCCGCGCGTCAGACCCGATGCGCTTGCTGTCTTGAATCCCCGCCTCCATGAACTTCCGCGCGATGCCGCGGTCGACGTAGACGCCGGCGATCACCAGCGGCCCGAAGAAGTCGCCCTTGCCGCTTTCGTCGACGCCAAAGTGCGGCTCGAACATCTCCGGCGAATGCACTTCTTCGTAGCCGAGCTTCGCCTCGCCGAGCACCTCCGGCTCGAGCGCGAACTGCACAAACTCCTCGATCCCCTTCCCCTGCAGCAGCACCTTCGGCCCCTTCTCGTAAACGGCGACGCTCAGCTTGTCCTTCTGCGCGAAGAAAATCGTGTACGGCTTCGCCGAAAACGTGAAGCCGCGGTCGAGCAGCACACCGCGCAGTTTCTCAGCTTGCGCGCTCGTCAGTGGGTGGGTGTAGGAATTCACAGCCGGCTCTATGCATTCGCGATCCAGCAGATTACTCCGCCGGCAGCGTGCGGAACGAAAAGCCGCCGCGATTCGCCTGATCGTCCTGAATCGGCGTCACCAGCGCAAGGCGACCATCACGCAGAAACGCCAACGCCGCGTATTCCCCGGCCGGATCACGCCGCCGCGGCTCACCCGGAGGCTGGCGACGCTGCCAGGAATCGGGTGCGAAGGGCCGGGCGTAAGTCACGCGCAGCGGGAAGTCGCGTTGCAGGATCTGGATCTTCGCGACGTGCACCTGGAGATCGCTGCCGCGGCCAGAGAACCAGCTTGCTGCCAGTTCGCCGGCGCGCCGCGCGACCACGTAAGGGAAGTAACGCAGCTCGCCGCCTTGCGCGACCTGCCACGTCGTCCACGTCGCACCACGGTCGGCCGATTGCGCCAGCCACAGGCCGGTCGAATCTGTCCACAAATAGTAGAGAGCGCCATTCGCATCCCAGGCGAGCGGCTCCACCCATCGCGGCATCAAATCGTTCTCGACATAGGGGAATGTCCACTCACGCACGCCCGGCGCCGGATGTTTCGTCCACGTCGCGCCGCCATCGCTGCTCACCGCGACCAGATCGACACCCGCATGCTGGACATGCGCCGACGCGGAGACGGGCGTGACGCGAACAGCAATCTCGCCGCTGCGACTAATCGCCATGTGACTCGAGCCACCTTGCGGATGGATCCTCGGTTGCTCCTGCCACGTCTGCCCGTCATCGCGACTCACGACGTAGGCAACGCCGTTGCCGTCGTTCCAAATGACGTGCGCGGTTCCGTCCGGCGCGGCCTCCACCCACGGGCGATCATCATACCGGTCGCACGAAAGTGTCGTCCACGACCAGGTCGCGCCCGCGTCGCGGCTGACTCCAATCGTAATTCCAAGACCTTCCTCCTTCGCGCGGTCGAAACTCATCACCGCGAAGTAAACCGTGCCGTTTGGCGCCACGGCGAGATCCACGTCTGAATTCCCGACCGCGCCTTCCGCTTCGCTCGCGACATTTACTCGCGACCACGTGGCGCCGTCATCGTCGCTGCGCCATAGGCACGGCGCATCCGCTCCGTAGCCGGAGACGAACAGCGCGCCATTCGGGTGCTGCACCAGCATCGGCTCGCGGGCGAGAACATCCACGTGGTCAACGGAAGCGCTGAACGTCAGCGTCGGCACCGGGTCGGTCGACGGCGTCGTCTTCTCCGCTGCGGGACCGCACGCACCTGCAGCGAGGCCGCACAACACGACCGCCCACCAGCGTCCGCTCACTCTCTCTGTCATCAGGTCGAGCTTAGCGGCGCGTGTTGCCGCAGGGCGAGCACCAACGCGCCGTCGCAGACAGTCCGGTACTTGTGCTTGCCATCGTTTATACATTTGTCTAAATACCTGTTTGTTGAACCTCCTCTTCAAAGCGCTCCGTGACCCGACCCGCCGCCGCATCCTCGAGATGCTGAAGGAGCGCGACCACACCGTCAGCGAAATCGGCGACGCGTTCGACATGAGCCTGCCCAGCATTTCTTATCACCTCGATCTTCTCAGAAACGCCGGCGTCGTTTCGGCGCGCAAGAACGGCCAGTTCGTCACCTACTCGCTCGACACGACCGTGCTGGAAGATTCCCTCGGCTGGCTTTTGCAGTTAATCGAGAAACCGAAGGCAAAACGTCATGAAAAACAAACTCGCCTGGATCGAAGCGGCGCTGCTCGCCGCGCCCTTCGCAGCCGCGCTCGCGCTGTGGGATAAGCTTCCCGCGCGCATCCCAGTGCACTGGAACCTGGCCGGTCAGGTGGACCGCTGGAGCTCCAGTCGCTGGGAAATTCTGTTGCTGCCGCTCTTGAGTGTCGCACTGATCGCTCTCTTGCGCGTCCTTCCGCGACTCGATCCGAAGCTGCGCGTGATGACCGAAATCGGCCGAATGGCAGTGGCGCTGCAGATTTCGCGCATCACCATCGCATGCTGCGTCGGGACGTTGTTCGTCGTCCAGCTCGCCAGCGCGCTCGAGTGGCCGCTGCCGACGGCGCGAATCGTTCAGACGGCGCTCCTGTTGCTGCTCGCGATCAGCGGCAACTATCTCGGCAACCTGCGCCCGAATTACTTCTTCGGAATCCGGACGCCGTGGACACTCGAGGATCCAGACACCTGGCGTGCGACGCACCGCCTCGGCGGCCAGCTGCTGTTCTTCGGCTCACTCACTCTCCTCGTCGTCAGCTTTGTTCTCAGCGACCGCATTTTCGTGCCAACGATGATCGGCGCCCTCGGGGCGTTTGTCCTCTGGTCACTTCTTTATTCCTGGCATGACTATCGCCGCCGCCACGCGCGCCGTGCTGCCTGACTACGCACCCGGCTTCCGCCGCGCGCTGATGCGCTGGTTCGGGAAACACGGGCGCGATCTGCCGTGGCGCCACACGCGCGATCCGTACGCGATTCTCGTCTCGGAGCTCATGCTGCAGCAGACCACCGTTACCGCTGTCATTCCGTACTTCGAACGGTGGATGCGGCGCTTCCCTGATGTCATCAAGCTCGCCGCGGCATCGGAGAACGATGTCCTGCACGCGTGGCAGGGACTCGGCTACTACACGCGCGCGCGCAATCTTCACGCCGCCGCCAAGCGAATCGCGCGCGACGGCTGGCCGGCCGACCTCGAGCAGCTCCCCGGCGTCGGCCGTTACACTGCGAAAGCGATTGCAACGTTCGCGCACGATCGAGCGGTTCCGCTCGTCGAGGCAAACATCGCGCGGCTGCTCGCGCGCCTGACGAATTACCAGTTTCAAATCGACAATGCTGCGGGCGTCGATCACCTCTGGTCAACGGCGGAGGCGTTGCTGCCGAAACAGAACGCCTCCCGGTACAATTCGGCGCTGATGGATCTCGGCGCGACGATTTGCGTCTCGGGGATGCCGCGCTGCAACGAGTGTCCGGTGCGAGCGTTCTGCACCGCGGTCGATCCGGCATCGTTACCGCGTAAGGTTGCTCGCGCATCGACGAAGAGGCTGATCGAAAACCACGCCTATGTGCGGCGAAACGGCAGTGTGCTGCTCGAGCAGGCGCAACATCGCTGGCGCGGCATGTGGATCCTGCCGCGGCTGATGGCGCGGCCTGCGACGGCGGCGATTCATCGGTCGGAGTTTCCGTTCACTCATCACAAGATCACGCTCACCGTCTTCAACGCCGCCGAGCTTCCGGACAACGAACAGCACCGGTGGTTCACATTGTCCGAAGTCGCAACCATTCCGCTGCCGTCGCCGCATCGTCGCGCGCTCGATGCACTGCTCGCGCGAGCAGCAGCTTGATCGCTCCTCGACTTCGCGGCGAATGCCGCGAATGGTTCAGCCATGCGTTCGATGACCGGTTATGGCCGCGGCGAAGTGGACCATGCCGGCGTGAAGTTCAGCGTCGAACTGAACTCCGTGAATCGGAAGCAGAGCGACATCGTGATCAATCTCCCGCGCGATCTGACCGAACTGGAGCCGCGCATCCGCCAGGCGATTAACGAGAAGCTGTCGCGCGGCCGCACGAGCGTCACCGTCGCGCTCCAGGAAGGGCCGAACGGCAGCCGGAAGCTCGCCCTCGACACCGCGCTTGCCCGCTCCTATCACGACGCGATGCTTGCATTGCAGACGGAGCTGAATGCGCCGGGCGAGATCACGATCGGCACAATCCTGCAAGCGCCCGGGGTGATGCGCTTGTCGGAACATAACCTCACCGCGGAAGAAGCGTGGCCGGCTGTTGAGGAAGCGCTCGGTGGCGCGCTACATGATCTGATCAAGATGCGCGAAAGCGAAGGCCGGCATCTGGCCGATGATCTGGCGGCGCGCCTAACGACTATTCGCGACGCAATTCGACAAGTCGGAACGTTGTTCCCAAACGTGGTGACGAAATATCGGGCCGCGCTCCACGAGCGGATCAGCAAGGCCGGACTCGAGATCCCGCTGGACGACGAACGCCTCCTCAAAGAGGTCGCGATCTTCGCCGATCGCTCCGATGTTTCCGAAGAGCTGACGCGGCTCGAGAGTCACCTCACGCAATTCGCGGAACACTTGAAGAAGGACGAGCCGGTCGGTCGTGCGCTCGAGTTCATCACGCAGGAAATCTTCCGCGAGTTGAACACGCTCGGAGCGAAATCAAATGACGCGGCGATCTCGCAACACGTCGTCGCATGCAAAGCCGAGCTGGAGAAGATCCGCGAACAGATCCAAAACCTTGAGTAAACAATTCACGCGCAGCGGCATTTTGTTTGTCGTCTCTGCGCCGTCCGGCGCGGGCAAGACAACGCTCTGCGACGCGCTCCGGCAAACGCCCGACTTCGTCTACTCGGTCTCATGCACCACCCGCGCGCCACGAGCGGGCGAGAACGACGGCGAAGATTATCATTTTCTCTCGGAGGCGGAGTTCCTCGAGCGGATCAAGGCCGGCGAGTTTCTCGAACACGCCGAAGTTCACGGAAGATACTACGGCACGCTGCGGCAGCCGATCCTCTCGAATCTCGACAACGGCATCGATGTGCTGATCGACATCGACATTCAGGGCGCGGCGGCGATCCGCACCGTCAATGATGAATTCATCCGCCGCGCGTTATGCGATGTTTTCATCATGCCGCCTGATCTCGACGAGCTGCGCCGCCGCCTGACGAAACGCGGAACAGAGACAGCAGAGCAGATCGAGTTGCGCCTGATGAACGCGGCGCGCGAGATGGAGCTCTGGCGCGACTACCGTTACACGATTATCAGCAAATCGATGGAAGAAGATCTGCAGAAGTTCCGGCACATCATGGGCGCGGAGCGATATCTCAGCCGGCGATTGGTTCTCTCATGAGCGAAACATCTGCGCCACGCAAAACCGTCGTGCTCGGCGTCACCGGTTCGATTGCCGCTTACAAGTCCGCCGAGCTCACCAGCCTGCTCGTGAAGCAAGGCCATGATGTCTTCGTCGTGATGACGCAGGACGCGACCGAGTTCATCACGCCGCTCACGTTACAGACGCTCTCGAAGAAGCCCGTCATGACGAGCTTCTACGACGAAAAGGAGAGCTGGCGTCCGGGCCACATCAAGCTCGCTGATCATGCGGACCTGCTCGTGATCGCGCCTGCGACGGCCAACGTGATTGCAGAGCTCGCCCTCGGGCTTGCGAGTCATCCACTCGCGGCGATTGCACTGGCGACACGCGCGCCCATCCTGGTCGCGCCCGCGATGAACGGGAAGATGTGGGAACATCCGGCGACGCAGGATAACGTCAGCCTGCTGCGCGAGCGCGGCGTGGATTTCATCGGGCCGGAAGAAGGCATGCTCGCGTGCGGATACGAAGGCGTCGGTCGATTGTGGAAGGTCGATGATATCGCCTTCCGCGCGGAGTTCCTGCTACGGAGTCAGGACAACCTGATCGCGTGAGGATCGTCGTCACCGCGGGACCAACGCGCGAGCCGATCGATCCTGTTCGTTTCATCAGCAACCGCTCATCGGGCAAGATGGGCTACGCGCTCGCGCAAGCCGCGCTTGAGAGCGGGCACAACGTCACGCTGATCTCCGGCCCAACTGCGCTTACGCCGCCACCGAAAGCGAACTTCGTCTCGATCAGAACGAGCGATGAGTTATTCGACGCCGTCCATCATCACGTCCGCCAGTGCGACGTGCTCGTGATGTGCGCCGCGGTTTCCGATTACAAACCGCAGACGTTCGCTTCGCAAAAACTCGAGAAGCATGCAGGTGAATTCGCGCTGCCCTTGATTCCGACCCGCGACATCCTCGCTTCACTTCCGCGCGAGAATCGATCGTACCTCGTCGTCGGCTTTGCGGCACAGACGCATGACCTCGAAGCAAACGCGCGCCGAAAACTGATCGCGAAAAATTGCGACATGATCGTCGCGAACGACGTGGGCCGCAGCGATCGCGGAATGGAAAGCGACGACAATGAAGTGACGATTTTCTTCCGCGACGAAGAGCCGCGTACGATTTCACGCGCGCCAAAAATCATCATCGCGCGCGAAATTTTGAAAATAGTTTTCGAGAAAAGGAAAAAAACTTTGACAAAGAATTTCTGATGTCTACTCACTCGTGTTGTGAACTTATTCACAAAGTTGTTCACACCCACCGCATCTGCGGATTGAAAGGGGGGATACACGATGCCAGCAAAGAAATCGTCTTCGAAAAAGTCCGGCGGCTCCAAAGCTCCTGCTAAGAAAAAAGCAGCCAGCAAGAAAAGCGGCGGCAGCAAAAAGGGCGGCCGTAAATAGTTAAGCGCCGCCTTCTACAGAGCCGAACTTTCGTTCGGCTCTGCACGCAAAATCAACCCGGGGGAAGATTCATTTCTTCTCCCGGTTTTTTTGCGTCCTCGGTCCGTCCCTCATGAAAAACATTTCGCAGCAATGCAGAACCACCTGTTAGTTCTGCGCCCATGACTGAGTTCCTCGACGTCGCAATCGAAGCAGCACGCGCTGCGGGTCAATTGCTGCGCGAGAATTTTCATCAGCCGTTGCTCGTCAACTCCGCCGAGAAGCACGACATCAAGCTCGAGATCGACGTGCGAACACAGGAGCTGATCACGCGTTTGTTGCTCGAGCGTTTTCCGCGGCACGCGCTTTATGGCGAAGAGGGAATCGTCGGCGACCAATCGGCGGAATATCAATGGGTGGTCGATCCGCTCGACGGCACGGTGAATTTCTTTTACGGCATTCCGCATTTCTGTACGTCGATCGCGCTGCGCCGGCGCGAAGAAGTCATCGCCGGCGTCATCTATGATCCGGTGCGCGACGAGCTGTGGGCTGGGCGGACGGATGCAAAGCCAACGTTGAACGGCCGCGAGTTTCGTGTCAGCGAGCGGGCGCAACTTTCGGAAGCGATCCTCTCCGTTGGGCTGTCGAAGACTGGCGTGACGATCGAAGCAGGCCTTCCACTCTTGCAGGACATGGTGCATCGCGCGCGCAAATGCCGGCTAATGGGAAGCGCCGCACTCGACATGGCGTATGTCGCTTGCGGGCGCTTCGACGCCTACATCGAACAAGGTGTGAGCCTGTGGGATATCGCTGCCGGATCTCTGCTCGTGCAGAACGCCGGCGGCCGCGTGGAGATGATGCCGCGGCCCGAAGCCAAGGATAAGTATCGCGTGATCGCTTCGAACGGCCGGCTCGATCTGAAGCTGTGAGCATGACGCGCTGCGGGATTGGTTACGACACGCATCGTCTTGTCGCCGGACGGAAGCTGATTCTCGGCGGCGTGGAGATTCCGCACTCCGTCGGACTCGAAGGGCATTCGGATGCAGATGTTCTTTGCCATGCGATCGCAGATGCGCTGCTCGGTGCGATCGGCGAAAGCGACATCGGTCATCATTTCCCGAATACTGATGAAACGATCCGCGGGATCAGCAGCATCGCGATCCTCGAGCGTGTGATCGACGTGCTCGCGCAGCACAATGCACGCGCGGTGAACGTCGATGCGACTCTCATTGCGGAGGCGCCAAAGATCGCACCGCACATTCAGGACATGCGCAGCAATATCGCGCGTGCATTGCAGCTCGACGGCAGCCGGATCAGCATCAAGGCGACGACGAACGAAGGGCTCGGCACGATCGGCCGCGGCGAAGGCATGGCGGCGATGGCGGTCGCGACCGTGGAGCAAGGGTGACGATGTCCACGCTTCCGCTTTCATCACGGCTTCTTTGTCATCCCGCCGTTCTTTCATTCCGCGCCTCCATTTTGTCATTCCGACCGAAGTGGAGGAATCTCTAAAAAGTCGCTTCTCCTGACGCGGCGCGAATGAAGCAGCGATCTTTTAGAGATGTCTCCGCTGCGGTCGACATGGCAAAGGTTTGGTCGACTGACAAAAGCTACGACTGAGATGACAAGAGAGACACGACTCTAATGGCGCTTCGTTTTTTCAACACGTACTCGCGCGAGCTCGAGGAATTCCGGCCACTCGATATCGATGGACGCGGCGTGAAGATGTACACGTGCGGCCCGACCGTTTACAGCTACGCCCACATCGGAAACTTTCGCGCGTATCTGTTCGAAGACCTGCTGCAGCGGCACCTCGAGTTGCGCGAATACGAAGTCGACCGCGTCATGAACATCACCGATGTCGACGACAAGACGATCCGCGGTTGCCGCGAAGCCGGCGTGCCGCTCGCGACGTTCACGCAGCAGTTCAAAGATGCCTTCTTCGCCGATCTCGACACGCTTCGGATCAAGCGCGCGAATTCGTATCCGGCGGCGACCGATTCATGGCACGTCGATCGAATGATCGAGATGATCGCCATCCTGATGGAGCGCGATCTCGCGTATCAGGCGGAAGACAAATCCGTTTACTACCGGATCAAGAACTTCCCGGAATACGGCAAGCTCGCGCACTTTAATCTCGACGAGCTGCAATCGACCGGCCGCGTGAAGAACGACGAGTACGAGAAGGAAAGCATCGGCGACTTCGCGCTCTGGAAAGCGTGGGATGAGGCCGACGGCGACGTGCATTGGGAAAGCCCGTGGGGACGCGGGCGACCGGGCTGGCACATCGAGTGCAGCGCGATGTCGACGCAGCTCCTGGGCGAGCAACTCGACATCCATTGCGGCGGCGTCGACAACATCTTCCCGCATCACGAAGCCGAGATCGCGCAGACCGAAGGCGTGACGGGCACGCAATTCGTGCGCTACTGGCTGCATTGCGCGCACCTGCTGGTCGATGGCCAGAAGATGTCCAAGTCGTTAGGCAATTTCTACACGCTGCGTGATCTGCTCGAGAAGGGTTACAGCGGACGTGAAGCGCGTTACGCGTTGATGCGCGTGCATTATCGGTCGCAGCTGAACTTCACCTGGGAAGGAATGGAGGAGGCGCGGACGGCGCTCGCGCGCATCGATGATTGGCTCGCGCGGCTCGAGGCGAAAGCGGCTGAACACCAACTGCCGCCAACGTATCCGATCGCGACTGGTTTCGCCGACGCGCTCGATGATGACCTGAACATCTCCGCCGCGCTCGGTTTCCTGTTCGAGACGATCCGAGACACCAATCGCGCACTGGATGAAGGAATCCTCGACGCGGGTGCCGCACGTGGCTGGCTGGATTGGTGGCGGGAAATCGATCGCGTGCTCGCGCTGACGGCAGAGGAGACGGCAGTGCCCACAGAAGTCGCGTCGCTCGCCGAAGCGCGCACGCAGGCAAGGCTTGCCAAGGAATGGCGAAAAAGTGATGAATTGCGCGACCAACTCGCGGCGCTCGGCTGGGAAGTGCGCGACACGAAAGACGGACAAACGATCACCCGCCGCGCACGCGCCTAACGAACCCAATGTTTGCCCCGGATGAGTTTCTGGACCTGTCGCACTCGGCCCATCGGAAACTGTTCGAAGATCAGAAATACGTCTGGGATGCGCTCAAGCAGATCGCCAGTTATCTGCAATTTCGCCTGAAGCCGGCGGTGCTCGGGCAGCTCGTCGGCAAGCCATTCATCAGCAATGCGGTGTTCGTCGGTAACGGCACCGTGATCGAACAAGGCGCGGTGTTAAAAGGGCCCGCCTGGATTGGCGACAATTGCCACATCCGCAGCGGCTGCTACGTGCGCGAAAACGTGATCGCGGGCGACGGCGTCGTGATGGGCAACTCGTGCGAATTCAAAAACTGCATCCTGTTCGACGACGTGCAGGTGCCGCATTTCAATTACGTCGGTGATTCGATCCTCGGCTACAAGGCGCACCTGGGCGCCGGTGTGATCCTGTCCAACGTGAAGCTCGATCATCGCGAGATTCACGTGAGCGCGAACGATGGTCACATCGCGACCGGCCTGAAGAAATTCGGCGCGATCATCGGCGATCGGACCGAGATCGGCTGCAATGCCGTCATCAATCCGGGCTCGGTGCTCGGGCGTGATTGCATCGTGTATCCCGGTGCTAACTTCCACGGCGTGCTGCCGGCCTCGAGCATCCTGAAGGTGCGCCAGAACGCGCAGATCATTCCGCGCCGCGAGACCACGCACAGCGATTAACAGCGCAACAGAAACGCTGCCGGGCGTTAGATGATTTCCGCAATCAGCGGCGGCTTCTTCTTGAGCCAGCCGAGTTCGTAGAGCGGCCGCGCGAACCAGACCGTGTCTTTGTCGGCAAAGATCTCGCCGGCCGTGCGCAGCCATTTCTCGGCCGGCCGTTTCGAGCCATGCGCAAACGCCCACGCCGCCTGCGCGTAGTAGTAAGCCGGCGTCTCCGTTGGAAACACGACGCGATCGAGCGCCTCCCTCGCGCCAGCATCATCCTTCGCGCCGAGATAGGTCAGGAGGACGCCGTAGCGCAATCGCTCATGCACCATCAGCACATTCGAGAGCTTCATCACTTCCTGGTAAACTTCACGCGCCTCGGCCCATTTGCCCTGCCGCAGGTAAGTGTCGCCGATGTGAATGTGCGGCAGGAAGAGATTGCGATCGCTTTCGTGCGCCGCTTTGAAGGCCGCCAGCGCGTCGTCGAATTTCTTCTGCTCCAGGAAGATGGTGCCGCGGAGGTCCTGCAGTTTCGCGGTTAACGTCGGATCCTCGGCGACCTTGTCGAGGGCGGCATGTGCGGCATCGAGGTTGCCCTGCTGATACTCGCGGCGCGCCGGTTCGAGCGGATCGACTCCCGCCGGATTTTGCCCCGCTGCGGAAATGATCGTGGCCGAGAGGATCAGAAGCTGGAGGAAGAGGCGCATGGAGTTCTCTAACGTGAATCGGCCTCGCTGAAAAGCGCGAGCGGATGGGCAGGGATTCGAACCCTGGTTACCTTGCGGTAAACACGCTTTCCAGGCGTGCGCATTAGACCACTCTGCCACCCATCCATCACAGTCGTGCTCGTGCTCTTTTGAATCAGACGTCGATCACGATCAGGAGCACGAGGCGCTCAAAGCTGGAGTCGGCGGAACAACTCGTCGAGCGGCAGTTGCAGCATGATGTAAAACTCGCCGAACTCGCCGTAATCGGCGCTCACCGGATCGAAGCGCATTTCGTAAACGATCGCTTTGATCTGGAAAGTATCGCGCGCGAAAAGCGTCACGCCCCACTCGGCATCATCGAGTCCCGTCGAGCCAGTGATGAGCTGCTTCACCCGGCCGGCGAATTGCCGGCCGATCGCGCCGTGGCCGAGCATCAGGCGGCGCCGCTCCTCGTACGGCAGCGTGTACCAGTTCCGCTGCTCGCCGCGTCGCTTACTCATATTATAGAAGGAGACGACCGGCCAATCCGGCAGCGTCGGGTAAACGCGCTCGTGATGATAATGTTTCATCCGCTCTTCGAAGGCAGCCATCGAATGCGCAAACTCCTCGGAGCCGGGCTGGACGTTCTGCTCGTTCTCAAGGATCGCCGCGTACTCCTCCGGCGTCGTGCGGTACTCGCTCTCCTCGGTTAACGACAGATAGCTGTAGACCGGCACGAGCACGTCAGCGCCGAGCGCGAGGCCGAGCTGCTTTTCGATGCGGTTCGCGGCGTGCAGATCGGGCGTGATCAACATGAACGCGAGGTCCGCTTTCGGGGTGACCACGCTAAGCGTCAGCAATTGCGTATTCTCGAGCGCGCGCACTTCCTGCACGAGCGACGAGAGCCGCGTCTTCGCCTCGCGCTGTTCCTCCGGTGAGAGCAATTGCCATTGCCCGAACTCGATGCGGTAGAACAGATGCAGGCAATGCCAGCCTTGTTCCGGGATCAGAGCGCCGTTCGTTTCAGTCATCGCCCGGCAGTCTCGGCATCCGCTCCGTGAGGGTCAAGCGTGGCCGCGGCGCACGTCACGGGGTGGAGTGCGTCGTGGCCGCGGCGGTGGTGGTGCTCGGCAGATGCGGCACGCAATACTCCTCACCGTCGCGCGAGACGCGGAACTCGAGATTCGGATCGCTCAGCTCCGTCGCACCGCAGGTCGCGCACTTGTGAAGCGGCTCGTTCTCGCTGGGCATTTGCACCTCGAAGCGCTTGCGGCGCGTTGTCACTTCCTGGCGGTGCCGGATCCTCTGGATGAACTCCGCGCCGAAGAACAGAAAGAAATTAGTTAGCGCAGCCACGGTCGCCATGCGCAGCGACATCGGACCGGCGACAAATTTCAGGGCAATGAACGCGCCCGAAATCCAGGCGATCCATTTCCACTTCATCGGAAGGATAAAGAACACGTAAATCACTTCGTCAGGATAGAACCACGCAAACGCGAAGAGCAGCGAGGCTGCGAGCATGCTGTTCGAGAAGCCGGCGCCGAAGAAGAACGCCGCGATGGTTGTACCGATCATCCCGACGAGGAAGTAGAGCGTCAGGCGGAACGCTCCTAAGGCGCGCTCCAAGCCATCCCCCATCATCCAGAGGATCAGGAGCGCCATCACGACGAAAATCGGCGAGATCAACGCGCCGGGTCGCGCAGGCGCAGTTGGGATGAAAATGTAGGTGATGAGGCGCCACACTTCACCGCGGCGAATCCGAGCCGGATCGAGGTCGAGGATGCCGAGCAGATGCGGCGACAAAACGGTGAGCACGTAGACAAGGGCGGTCAGCACGACGACGCCGCGGATCAATCCCGGGATCGCGATCCAGCCGATGCGGCGCTCGAGCTTATCCAGCAGGGTCATTGCCTATTGTTCGTAATCGCCTCGCCATGTGGCCCCACGTCGCGCGTTCATTGACGCCGCACAACGCGGCGCCTAGCTTCGCAGCCGTGACCGACGTCGAGCTGAAATCCACTCCGCTCTACGAGGAACATCGACGCGCGGGAGCGAAGATCGTCCCCTTCGGCGGCTGGCTGATGCCGGTCATGTACTCAGGCATCAACGACGAGCACCAGGCGGTGCGGAACAACGTCGGCGTCTTCGATATTTCGCACATGGGCCAGCTGATCGCCTCCGGACCGCGCGCCGCGGAATGGCTCAACCGGATGCTGACCAACAACGTCGACAAGCTCGAGGTTCGCGGTGGTCAATACACGTTTCTGCTCAACCAAAACGGCGGCATCATTGACGACCTGATCGTCTACCGCACGAAGCCGGAGGAATACCTGCTCGTCGTGAACGCTTCGCGGACGGATGAAGATTTTGCGTGGCTGCAGGCGCACATCTTGCCCGACGTGCAGCTGCAGAACCGCAGCGCCGATTATGCGGGGCTCGCGATTCAGGGGCCGAAAGTTGGCGAGCTGCTCAAGGCGTTGCTCGGCGAGAGCTTCGAGCTCCCGGCCCGGAACACGATTGTTGAAGTTGAGTTCAATGTCATGCCGCTTGCGATCGCGCGCACTGGTTACACCGGCGAAGATGGCGTCGAGGTTTTCTTCACGGCGAAATACGCGCCGACCTTCTGGACCACGATTCTCGAGAAAGGGAAAGCGCTCGGCATTCGGCCCTGCGGACTCGGCGCGCGCGACACGTTGCGCCTCGAGATGTGCTATCCCCTGAACGGCAACGACCTCACGCCCGAGCACAATCCACTCGAAGCCGGCCTGGGATTCTTCGTCGATCTCTCGAAGCCGGATTTCACCGGGCGCGAAGTCCTCGCGCAGGCGAAAGAGCAGGGCCTGAAGCGCCGGCTCGCGCCATTCAAGATGGTCGGCAAATCACCGCCGCCGCGTCCGCATTACGCCGTCTACCGCGGCGATGAGCGCATCGGTGAAGTGAATAGCGGCACGCTGTCGCCGAGCATGAACCAGGGAATCGGCATGGCTTATTTGCCGACCGAGCACGCGAAGATCGGCACCGAATTGCAGATCGAGATTCGCGGCCAGAAATTTCCTGCTGCCATCGAAAAGAAACCGCTCTACAAAAAGGCATGAGCAACGTTCCCGACGATCTTTTCTACACCGAGTCGCATGAGTGGGTCCGCGTGGAAGGCGACACCGCGCGCGTCGGGATCACCGATCACGCGCAGGCGGAATTGACGGATGTTGTTTACGTGGAGCTGCCAAAAGTCGGCACGCAGGTCGAGGCACGCGGCAACATCGCCGTCGTCGAATCGGTCAAAGCCGCGAGCGACATCTACGCGCCGATTAAGGGCGAAGTCGTGGAAGTGAACGAAGCACTCTCCAGCAATCCGGCGCTGGTAAACACTGATCCGTTCGGTGGGGGCTGGATCTTCAAATTGAAGATGGCATCGCCCGAAGACGCGAAGCAGCTGAAAGACGCGGCCGCGTACCGGCAGGCGATCGGGTAGAAGACGCCGCACGCCCGGCAATTGACCGGGAACCTCCCAGCGCCGCATTCGCTGTGGCAAAGCCACTCCTATGCCGGTAAGCGCTAGCCGCCTGGCGCAGATTCCGCAGAGTTATTTCAGCGCGCTCAGCTCAGCGCCAAAATTGATGTGATAAGCCGCGCCGTCGAGGACAAGCGCAGGCACAGACTTCACTCCCGCGTTTTCCGCTTCCGCGACGCGGTGCTTTTCGGCGCCGAGGTGAACGACTTCGACATCGTAGCGATTGGGATCGAGCGCAGCGGCGACGTGTTGCTCCGCGGCGGCGCAAACAGGGCATCCGGCGTGGTAGAAGATGGCTTTCGTTTCATGTGCTTGGTGGCTTTCTGATTTTTATTTCGCGTGCCCGTTGACTTGGCACACCACGACTTTGCAGGGAGCCGCAATTCGCGACCAGAGGGCACTATTTGGCGGGGTAGACAGCGAAAAGTGCGCTGGTGACCACGAGCGATTTCGTGGCACGCTGCGATCACGCGCCCGCGCGGAAAGACGGCAACGAATCAAAGCGGCTTTCGCGTTCGAAACTCCGGCAGGCGTAATCGCCAGCGAATTGCAGCCAAGCGCAACGCGAGGGTCACGGCAATAGCGATGGAGCCGGCAGCCAGGCGTGAGGGCATCCGCGGCGCGAGGAGCACGAGCGTGATCGCGCCGCAAAAGGCAGCCGTTGCGTAGAGATAAGTCAGCGGCCGAAAGACCAGCGGCACCTCACCCGTCAACACATCGCGAATGATGCCGCCGGCGACGCCCGTCATCACGCCGAGCATCACCGCAACACCCGGCGCAGCGAGCGCAGTGAGCGCTTTCTCGGTTCCCACGACGGTAAAGAGCGCCAGGCCACAGGCATCGAGCACGAGCAGCAGGCGCGCGGGTGCATCCCAGCAGCGCGCGGCGATGAAAGTCACCGCCGCAGTCAAGCCGCGGTGAGAGCGAAGCTGGGATCCGACAACCAGAACGGTTCGACGCGCAGGATCAGGTCGCGCATGGTGCCGCCGCCCAACGCCGTCACCAGCGCGAGCACGATCACTCCAAACAAGTCGACCCGCTTATTCTCAGCCGCGAGCACGCCCGTGATCGCGAAGACGGCCACGCCGCAATGTTCGAAGAAGTAGCGCATGTCTGGTCGCGGCCAGTAAACGCAGAGACAGGCGCTCGTTGCCAGCCGCGACTTCGCGAGCGGGAAGGGCGTTCGACCGCCGGACGAATTGCTGTCCACGTTGCCGCTCCCGCGCGAAGGTCGCGCATGGTGGAGATGGAAAAGGCGGAACGCGACTACGAGTTCCTGCGGCAGTGCTTTTGCGAAGTTCTGCAGGAGATCGGAGCGAGCGACGTCGCCGATGTCGTGTCGTCGGCGGCTGGCGAACCGGGACCCGCCATCCACTCGCAGGCGGCGGCGCAGGCGCAGTCGATCGTGTTCCAGCTTCTGAATCTCGCTGAGGAAAATGCGGCTGCGCAGCACCAGCGCGCCGTCGAGACGACGGAAGGGCTGGCGGCGGTCACGGGCGGATGGGGACGCGCGCTTCAGCGATTGAAGGAGCGCGGGTTGAGCGGCGCGGAGATCGCGGCCGCGCTCCCGTCGATCCGCGTCGAAGCGGTCCTGACTGCGCACCCAACGGAGGCCAAGCGCGCGACGGCGCTCGCTTGCCATCGCGAGTTGTATCTCCTGCTCGTTCGCTCTGAGAACCAGATGTGGACTCCGCTGGAGCGGCGGCAGATTCGCGAAGAGATCAAGGGCGTGCTGGAGCGGCTCTGGCGCGCGGGAGAGATCCTGATCCAGAAGCCCGATGTCTCGGCCGAACTGCGGAACGTGGTGCATTATCTGCGCGATGTTTTTCCGAACGCTCTGCCGGTGCTCGACGCGCGGTTGCGTGCGGCGTGGGAGGAAAGCGGCTTCGACGCGGCCAAACTGAACGCGGCGGAGCGTCTGCCGCGGCTTGCGTTCGGCGATTGGGTCGGTGGCGATCGCGATGGTCATCCGTTCGTCACCGCGGAAGTCACGGCCGGCACGCTGCGCGAGCTGCGCTCTCAGGCCCTGGCATTGCTGCATCAGCGGCTGACGAATGTCGCCGCGCGCTTAAGTCTTTCGGAGTTGCTGCAGGAACCTTCGGCCGAGCTTCTCGAGTACGTCGCGCAACTGTCGGGGCAACTGGGCGAGCACGGTGAGCGTGCGGTCCGGCGCAATCCTCAGGAGCCGTGGCGCCAGCTGACCAACCTTATCGTCGCGCAGCTTCCTCCCGCCGATGACGATGCACCTGCTGCTCCGCGCTCCTACAAGTCGCCGGCCGAGCTTCTCGCCGATCTGCGGTTCGTGCGTGAGTCGCTGCTGAAAGCTGGCGCGACACGGCTCGCGCACATGGAACTCGAACCGGTGATGCGCGTCGTCGAGACGTTTGGATTTCACCTCGCCGCGCTCGATGTGCGCGAGAACAGCCGCACGCACGACATCGCGATCTCGCAGCTGCTGGAAGCAGCGGCGCTCCCGGACACACAGTTCGGCGAGTGGGATGAAGCGCAGCGGCTCGCGTTTCTCAACCGCGAGCTGCTGACGCCGCGCCCGTTCGCGCAGACCGACGCGACGCTGCCGCGAGAAGCGGAAGGCGTGCGCAGTTGCTACCGCGTGCTCGCGGCGCATCTGGAGACGAACGGGCCCGGCGGTCTCGGCTCGTTGATCGTCAGTATGACGCGCAGCGTCTCCGATCTGCTCGCGGTGTATCTGCTCGCACGCGAAGCAGGCCTCGCGATCAGCACTCCCGAAGGGCTCGTCTGCCAGCTCGCGGTCGTGCCGCTTTTCGAAACGCTGGCCGATCTCAGGCGCAGCGCTGCCATTCTCGACGAATTCCTCGCGCACCCGTTCACCCGTCGCAGTCTCGAGCATCAACGCGCCGTGCAGGGTGGCGCGACGCCCGTGCAGCAGGTGATGATCGGATACAGCGACAGCAACAAGGACGGCGGCATCTTTGCCAGTCATTGGCACCTCTACCGCGCGCAACAGGAGCTGGCGCAGATCGGCCAGAAGCACGGCGTCAGCATCCGCTTTTTTCATGGGCGCGGCGGCACCATCAGTCGCGGCGCGGGGCCGACGCACCGGTTTCTCAGTGCGCTACCGCCCAGCGCACGCAGCGGCGACTTTCGCATCACGGAGCAGGGCGAAACAATCGCTCAGAAATACGCCAACCACATCACCGCGGTGCATAACCTGGAGTTGCTGCTCGCCGGCGTCACCGGCACCAGCATCGGCTCGAGCGCGCCCGACGACGTCCCGCACGAGCTGCAACGCGTCATGGATCGACTGACCGAAACGAGCCGCAGCGCGTACGAGGCGCTGCTCCAGACGGACGGCTTCCTCACCTTCTTCCGCCAGGCCACCCCCATCGATGTGATCGAATCCAGCCGCATCGGCTCGCGGCCCTCGCGGCGGACCGGCCAGCAGTCGTTAGGCGATCTCCGCGCGATCCCATGGGTCTTCAGCTGGAGCCAGGCGCGCTTTTATCTGCCGAGCTGGTATGCGGTAGGCAGCGCGCTGGAGGATTTGATGACGCGCGATGCGCCGGCCTTCGAGGCTCTCTGCCGCCACGCGCCCACGTGGCCGCCGCTGCGTTATCTGCTCGTCAACGTGAGCACCAGCGTGCTCCAGGCGGACCTCGCCTTGATGCGCGAATACGCGCAGCTGGTCGACGACAAAGCGATCCGCGAACGCGTCTACGGCATCATCGAAGCGGAGTTCGACCGCACCCGCCGGATGGTCGAGAATGTCTTCGGCGCCGATCTGCTGGCCCGCCGCCCGCGACTCTCGCGAGTGTTGAAGCTGCGACAGCCCGGCCTCGAGAGATTGCACCGACGCCAGATCGAGCTGCTCCGCCAATGGCGCAGCCACGAGCGAAGCGACGACGCCGCGAGCGATCCGACATTCATGGAGCTGCTCGTCACGGTGAACGCGATCGCGAGTGGGCTGCGCACAACCGGTTAACCGGCGCCGGATGTTGCTTCGTTGCCGCCTACCTGGTAATCTCAAATCATGAGCACGGTGCAGGAGATTCTCAGGTGATCGACAGGTCGACGCCGGAGGAGCTGCACGTTGTAAAACTCGGCGTCGAATCCCGCCTCAGCGATGACGACGATGATCCGGCCCTCCTCGCGAGCTTGAAAGAAGGAATCGCGTATGCCGACGCTCATCCAGAGCAAGCCCGGTCCGATTGACCACGTCCGCGCATTGATCCCGCGGTGGATTTCCGAGTCGACACTACAGACCCGGCGATAGCGATCTTCGACCGATCGTCACCTACATCGCGGAAGACAATCCCGCGGCCGGACGCGCAGTCGGCGATAACCTCGACGCGGCTCAGAGTCTCCGACCGATGCCGTACAAGGGCAGTCGACACGAGAAGCTCTCCGGCGTTCGGAAGCTAACGTTCCGGCCGTTCAAGATCTTCTACCGCGTCCATGAAGAGCGCCGGGTGGTCGAGGTGCTCTGGTTCTGGCATTCAGCGCGCGGCAACCAAGGCTCTGACTTCGTCTTACCGAAATGGCGCCGCTATGCGAGAGTTGTGCTTGCTCGTGATCTCCGCGCAACGCCGACTAGAACGCATACGTAACGCGGCCGCTTTGACTCCGCGCCAGCCGCACGTGAGGCTGCGCGATGTTCTCGCGCTTCCTCCTCGCTCTTCTCGTCACCGTCACTTTCAGCGTCGCCGCGTCGGCGGCCGAACCGCGGTTGCTCACCCCGCAGGATCTGTGGGCGATCAAGCGTGTTCAGACACCGGCGTTGTCGCCGGATGGGAAACACGCGGTGTTCCCGGTGCAGGAGTGGTCGGTCGATAAAAACAAAAGCACCAGCAATCTCTGGACGGTCGCAGTAGCCGATGGCGCAGTGCGGCGGCTGACGACGGCGGAGACGAGCGAGGACGCTCCGCGGTGGAGTCCCGATGGGGCGCGGATCGCGTTCACATCGAAGCGGGGCGAGGATGAGAACGCTTCGCTTTACGTGATTCCGTTCGGCGGCGGCGAGGCGGAGAGGATCATCGAGATGCCGAGCTCGGTCATGGCGCCGAAGTGGATGCCGGACGGCAAGAGCATCGTGTTCGCGACGACGGCGATTCCGGAGCTGATCGGGAAGTGGGAGAAGGCGGACCGCGACGCGATGAAGAAGGAGTTCAAGCGGCGCAAAGACTCCAAGATGACGGCGAAGGTGACCGAGAACCGGCAGTATCGACACTTCGACAAATGGCTGACCGATAACAACGTGAACCGTCTGTTGCGCATCGACCTTGAGACGAAGGCGCTGACCGATCTCACGCCGACGGTCGATCGGCTCTTCCTGAGCAGCGGCGAGGTGCACTTCGACATTTCACCGGACGGCAAAACCGTCGCGCTCCAGTTCAACTCCACGCCGGCGCCGTTTCGTGATTTCCTGAACCCTGACATCTACCTCATCCCGACGGATGGCTCGGGCGCGCTGAAAAATGTGACGCCGGAGAACAAGGGGCCGGACGGCGGTCCGATCTTCTCGCCGGACGGCCGTTCCGTCTTCTTTACGCGCCAGGAGACGCCGTATTACTCGGGCGAATTCGAGAAGCTTTGGCGGCACGATGTCGCCACCGGGAAGAACGTGCCGGTGACCGACGCGCTCGATTACGCGATCGGCGACGTGCGGGTAGCGCCGGACAACAAGACGGTCTGGGTGACCGCGGAAGATAAAGGCGTCGTGCCGATCTTCCGCGTCAACGCGGATGGCACCGGCTGGAAGCAGGTGTTTGCCGAGGGCACGTCCACCGGCATCGACGTGCGCGGCGAGACGATCGTGTTTCAGAATGACAACAACAGCCGGCCTAACGAGCTCTTCGCGCTTGACCAGAAGACGGGAAAAGCGCGCCAGCTGACGCATTTCAACGACGAGTTCATGAAGGGCATCACGCTCGGCAAGGCGGAGCCGTATTGGTTCAAAGGCGCGAACAACAGCGACGTGCACGGCTGGCTCGTGCTGCCGCCGAATTACGACGCGAGCAAGAAATACCCGCTCGTCCAGCTGCTCCACGGCGGTCCGCACACCATGAACCGCGATAGCTGGAGCTACCGCTGGAACACACAGGTGTTCGCCGCCGCCGGGTGGATCGTGACGTGGGTGAATCGCCACGGCTCTACGGGCTTTGGTGAGAAATTTTCGCAGAGCATCTTGAACGAATGGGGCGACAAACCGCTCGTCGACGTGATGAATTCAACCGACCACCTGATGCAGCGCTTCCCGAGCATCGACGGCGAGAAGCTGGCGGCCGCGGGCGCAAGCTACGGCGGCTACATGGCGACGTGGATCCTCGGGCACACCGATCGTTACAAAGCCACCGTGAATCACGCCGGCGTCACCAACAGCTACTCGCAATTTGCGACCGACGGGCCGCACGGCTGGCCGTTCGTGATGGGCGGATCGCCGTGGGAAAACGTGGAGGGCCTGCAGCGGAACAATCCGATGTTCTACGCGAAGGACTTCAGGACGCCGACGCTGATCATCGCGGGCGAGCAGGATTACCGGGTGCCGTATTACCAGGCGCTCGAACTCTACAACGTCCTGCAGGCGCGGAATGTGCCGTCGCGGCTCGTTGTTTTCCCGGATGAAAACCACTGGGTGCTGAAGCCGCAGAACGCGATCCACTGGCATTGGGAGATGCAGGACTGGCTCGCCCGCCACATCGGCGGAAAGCCGACCCTGGAGAAGCCGAAGTTCGAGTCGAAGGACGACGCCAAAGGCGACGACGCAAAGAAGGACGCACCGAAGCCGGCAGACGGTGACGCGTAAGTGGCCGGGTAGCGACGCAACCGTCTAGGGGTTCAGTAACTCCGAGACGTAGCGGCTGATCTGTTCGAGCGGCACCGGTCCAGTAAGAAAGGTATAGCCACCCAGCATCCCGCCCGAAACGACAGCGCCTTTGCCGGCCGGATCGGGTGCGACGAATACGACTGGCGTGTCTTTGAGCGCAGCGTCGGCCTGCAACTCTCGTGCGACGTCCGCGCCGCTCGGATCGGCCACGACGGTGTCGAACAAAATCAGATCTGGCCGAAACCAACGGACGGCGTTCATCGTTTGCCGGGCGTTCCGTTCTTCCTTGATGACGTAGCGACCGCTGCTCTCGAGCGCATCACGCACCATCGCGGTGACGCGTGGCTCGTCGTCGACGAGCAGGATTTTCTTCAGGAACGTCATGGGAGGGAATTCTAGAATTTCTAAGCAGTGCGTGTGCCACTGAGCGCGGCGCGACGAATGAAAGTGCCGGCGCGAAGCGGCTGGCTCTTCGTTGCAACTGAAGCCCGGCTTTGTGCTCGCCGGCCGCCGTGCTTAATTGTTCCCCCGCCTCTTATGCCTGCTTCCGCGAAAAAACCCGAACCCGAGCTGAATTTCGAAGCCGCCATGGACCGGCTCGAGGCGATCGTGGACCAGATGGAATCCGGCAAGATGATGCTGGAGGAGCTGATCGTCCGCTACGAAGAAGGCATGAAGCTGGTAAGAACGTGCCAGGAACGGCTGGCGAGCGCCGAGCAACGAATAGAGATCATCACCCGGAATCATGCCGGCAAGCCGGTCGTGCAGAATTTCGAGCCGAACAAAGAAGCTCCGAGAGCTGCATCACCGCAGGAAACGAGAGAAAGCGAAAATGACGAAGTCAGACTCTTCTAAGACAACATCCGGCACGAACTTGCTCCAGGGCATCCGTGGACCCGCGGACATCAAGGCGCTCAACGAAAAGGATCTGCCGCAGCTCGCGCAGGAGGTGCGCGATCAACTCGTTTCCGTCTTGTCTCAGACAGGCGGACATCTCGGTCCGAATCTCGGTGTCGTAGAGCTGACGATCGCGCTGCATCGCGTGTTCGAGACGCCGAAGGATAAGTTCGTCTTCGACGTGAGCCATCAGGGTTATGTCCATAAGATGTTCACCGGGCGGCTCGATCGCATCGGAACGATGCGGCAATACGAAGGGCTCAACGGCTTTCTGCTGCGGACGGAAAGCGAGCATGATTGCTATGGCGCGGGCCACGCTGGCACCGCGCTCTCCGCCGCGCTGGGAATGGCGGTTGGACGCGATCTCCGCGGCACGAACGAGCATGTCGTGGCAGTCGCCGGCGATGCCGCGTTCACCTGCGGGATCAGCTACGAGGCGCTGAACAACGCGAAGTCGCAGACGAAGCGGTTCATCGTCGTGCTGAACGACAACGAATGGTCGATCGCGAAAAACGTCGGCGCGATTGCGTCGTATTTGAACAACATCGTTGCGAACCCGACTTACGCTGGCTTGCATGATAAGGCGCGTCGGTTCGTCGAGGCGATCGCCGGCAAAACCGCGGTCAAGCTCGCGCACAAGGTCGAGGAAGGCGTGAAGGGTCTCCTCGTGCCGAGCGTGATCTTTGAAGAGCTCGGGATGCGCTACTACGGCCCGATCGACGGGCACGATATTCCGTTGCTGACCCGCACGTTCGAGTTCCTGAAGACGCAGGACGAGCCGGTGCTGCTCCACATCTTGACGAAGAAAGGCAAAGGTTACGAGCCGGCGATCGCGAAGCCGGATAAGTTCCACGGCCTTGGGAAATTCGCCGCTGATACTGGCGAGACCGCGCCCGCGTCGTCACCGACTTATTCCGAACTGCTCGGCAAGACCCTCGGCAAGTTCGCGGAGTCGAACAAGAACATCGTCACCATCACGGCCGCGATGCCGAGCGGCACCGGGCTCGGGTTCTTCCAGGCGCAACATCCGGATCGGTATTTCGACGTCGGCATCGCTGAAGAACACGCGGCGCTCTTTGCCTGTGGCCTCGCGACGCAAGGTCTGAAGCCGTTCCTGACGATCTACTCCACCTTCATGCAGCGCGCCTACGACATGATCATCCATGACATGGCGCTGCAGAATCTGAACGTCGCGCTCTGCATGGATCGCGCGGGATTGAGCGGCGATGATGGCCCGACGCATCACGGTCTCTTCGACATCGGCTACCTGCGTCACGTGCCGAATATCGTGCACATGCAGCCGAAGGATGAAGACGAGTTCGTCGACATGCTCTGGACGATGGCAAACTACAACTCCGGGCCGATTGCGATGCGTTACCCGCGCGGCGCTGGAACGGGAGCGGTGCCGAAAGCAGCACCGAAGCTGCTCGAGATCGGCAAGGCCGAGGTCGTGCAACACGGGCGCGACGTCGCGATCTTCGGCCTCGGCAACATGTTCGAAATCGCGCAGGAAGCGGCACATAAGCTTGAGGAGCACGGCTTCTCGGTCGCCCTCATCAACCCGCGCTGGATCAAACCAATCGACACCGGCACGCTGGAATTTTTTGCGCGCGGCACGCAGGTGGTCTGCACCCTCGAGGACCACGTCCTCCACAACGGCTTCGGTGCCGGCGTCATCGAGCACCTGCACACACAAATGATCAACACGCCAGTCGTGCGCATCGGTTGGCCTGATCAATTCATCGAACACGGCACGATCCCGATCCTGCGCAAAAAGCACGGCCTCACCGCCGATGCACTCGTCGAGAAGGTGCTGCCGCTCTTGCAGAAAAAAACACGCCAGCCGCAGCCGAGCGCCGCGTAAGCGGTGTGTCTGGCGTCGAGGGCGCGTGTTCGCTACGCTACACGAGTGAGCGCGATCGAAACGCGCGGCCTGACGAAGGTCTACCGCACCTACAAGAAGGAAACGGGCCTGCGCGGCGCGATCAAGGGTCTCGTCCATCGGAAGTACGATGAGACTCGCGCGGCGGATAGAGTTTCGTTCACGATCGAAGAAGGCGAGCTGGTCGGGTTTCTCGGACCGAACGGCGCCGGCAAAACGACCGTCCTCAAGATGCTCTCGGGCCTGTTGAATCCGAGCGGCGGCGAAGCGCGGGTGCTCGGCTTCGTCCCGTGGGAGCGGCGCAACGAAATGAAGAGGCAGTTCGCCCTGCTGATGGGCCAAAAGAACGCGCTCTGGTGGGATCTTCCCGCGCAGGAATCACTTGAGCTGAACCGCGCGATCTACGGCATTGATCGTTCCCGGTTCAAGAAAGTCGTCGGCGGTCTCAGCGAGCTGCTCGAGGTCGAAGACAAGATGAATGTGATGGTCCGTGAGCTCTCGTTAGGCGAGCGGATGAAGATGGAATTGATCTCCGCATTGATCCACGAGCCCCGCGTCCTGTTTCTCGACGAACCGACGATCGGCCTCGATGTCGTGAGCCAGAAGCGCGTGCGGGAATTCCTCCGCATCTACAATCGCGAGCACAAGATCGTGACGATGCTGACGAGTCATTACATGCAGGACATCGAGGAGCTCTGCCACCGCGTCATCATCATCGATCACGGGAAGATCTTCTTCGACGGTCCGTTGAACGCGATCATCGACCGGTTCTCCGGCTTCAAGATCCTGAGCCTGACGTTTGAAGACCGCGCCGAGCGGGATTTTGCGCGTTACGGCGAAGTGATCGAACAGACGGCGATGTCAGTGCAATTGAAAGTGCCGCGCGCGAAAGTCACCGACACCTGCCGGCAGCTGTTGGAGAACTGCAAAGTCACGGACATTAACGTGCAGGAACTACCCGTGGAAGAAGTGATCCGGCAGCTCTTCGGCGAGCGGACGACGATCAACGAAGCGGCCGCGCACGAGGCCGCGACGGCGGCAGGCAGCTAGCGGCGATACATCGCCGCCCTCAAATCCTGGACGTACGACGGGTTCATCTCGAACGACGTCACCGGCATCTCGGCCATGTCTACCTGGTCGCAATACGGTACGGTCTCGACGAAACCAGCGGACAGCAGACTGTTCAGCGTATCGGTGACGTCTTCAGGCTCCATATGCGTGGCGTCGAGGATCTCCGCGCCGAGCATTCCCTCGGAAAACCCGATCGCACGCACGACGCACGCTTCGCGTCCGGTGAGCTTTATCGTTCGCATGAGGTGTTCTGAGCACATTCCATACCGATTACATCTGCTATAATCCTGCTGCCGGCAGAACGCTGCGAAGCATTCCGTCTGCAAAGGTCGGATATTGGGGCGACCATCCGATCGCCTGAAGCTTTGCGCTGCTGACCCGCTTGTTCGTGGCGCCGCGTTTTCGTTCCACAGTCGATTCGACAGACGGCGGAGCGGGTCGCTGGAGATGCGTCGCGAGCCACTCGTAGCAGTCGCGCTGCGAGAGCGGATGGTGGTCGGAGACGTTATAGATTTCTCCACGGCGTCGCTGCTGCACCAGCAGCAGCAGCGCTGCTGCGATGTCGTCCCGATGTGCCTGGTTGACGAAGCGATCGGAGGCGGGATCGAGCACCGCCGTCCCGTCCAGAAACTTCCGCAATAGTGCCGAGCGGTGCGGACCATAAATTCCGGCGAGCCGCGCAACGATGCCCCCGCGCGCGAGGACGAACTCTTCCGTCTCGCGAAGCACCCGCCCCGTCTCGCGAGCGGACTCGGCGGCGCTCTGCTCCGTCACCCACTCGCCATCCGTTTGGCCGTAGACGCTCGTGCTGCTGGTGAATAAGTGCAGCGCTTCGGGAAACGCTGTTGCGAGGTTCTTTGCCGCACCAAGGTAAATCCGGCGATACTCATCCGCGGCTCCGCCGCGTGAACTCGCCGATTGTATCACTGCATCAAACCGCGATTCATCAGAGGTTACTGCCCGACGATCTGCAAGATCGACCGCGCGCACAGGGAAGCGGGCCGTCTTCGCTAACTCCTCAGCTGAATCGGCGGATGCGGTCCATCCTTCAACCTCCCACCCGGCGTCGTGAAACAAGTCGGCCGTCGCGGAACCGACATAACCACAGCCGGCGATCAGGATTCGCGGCATCGCGCGTCCCCTTCGTCAGGCCGCAGCGGCCGAAATCTCAATCTCTTCGAATGGGTTTTGCTGTGAGGCACGAATTTGCCGCAGCCGAATCAGCTCCAGGAGCGCGAGAAACGTGACCACGATTTCCACTCGTGAAGCCATCGAAACGAACAGCTCCGAAAACCGCAGCGGCACGCCATCGCCCACGCGCTGCAGGATCCATTCGATCTTGTCGGAGACGGTGTGATGCTCGCCGAAAATTTCGCTGAGATTCTCCCGCGCTTCGATGCGCTTGATCACGGCCTGAAAGGCATTGATCAGCTGGAAAATGCCGACCTCGCCGAGCCGCAATGGCGCGATCATTGGCAGGTCGGTGGCGCCACCCGCGCGGACGAAGACTCCTTCCTGCTCCAGCTGACGCACCTGCAGCTGCGCGGCGGCTTCCTTGAACTTCTTGTACTCGATCAGCTGGCGGATCAGGTCCCAACGCGGATCATCTTCATCGGCATCTTCTTGCGGCGGTTGTTGATCGGCGGGGAGCAGGCTGCGGCTTTTCAGGTAGATCAAATTCGCGGCCATGACAACGAACTCGCCCGCGACATCGATGTTCAGCTCCTTGAACGCCTGCAGGTATTCGAGGTACTGCTTCGTGATGCGCTCGAGCGAGATCTCGTAGATGTCGAGCTCGTCGCGCTTAATCAGGTACAGGAGGAGATCGAGCGGACCTTCAAATATCTCGAGCTTAACCTTGTAGTCGCTCTCCATGCGGCGGGCGGGATGTTAGAGGCGCGCGCCGCGGAAGTAAACGGCAGCAACAGAACTGCACCTGCGCGTTTACGCGGCGACGGCTTTGCGGTGCACCCAGACGCTGTTCACGATGCCGAGGCCGAACATGATCATGAGCACGAACGAGCCGCTATAGCTGATGAGCGGCAACGGCACACCGGTGATCGGCAACATTGAGATAGTCATGCCCACGTTCTGGAAGATGTGCGTGAAAATGAGCGCGGCTATCCCGACGACGAGGAGCAGCCCGAATTGATCGCCGGCACAGAAGCCGACGAAGAGACACGTCAGCAGTAACAAAGTGAACGCGCCGAGCAGAATGGCCCCACCCACGAACCCCCACTGCTCGCCGATCGCGGAGAAGATGTAGTCGTTGTGCACTGCTGTGGCGGGGAGAAAGCCCAGCTCGATTTGCGTATTCGGCGCTTTGAATCCTTTGCCGGCCCAGCCGCCGGAGCCGATCGCAATGAGCGATTGATTGATCGCCCAGGCCGAGCCCTGCACGTCGATTTCGGGATTGATGAACGCGGTGATGCGCTCTTTTTGGTACGGCTTCAGGCCAAGGTTGATGGCGATCGGGAGAAACGCCGCCACAATCAAGACGATGCAAACCAGATAGCGCACCGGGATTGCCGCGATGAACAGCATCGCGAGCAACACCGGCCCCCAGATCGCGGTCATGCCGAGATCGGGCTGCATCAAGATCAGCAGGCAGGGCGCACCGACGATCGCGCCGCACGAGGCGAGTCGCAGCATCGGATGCATCTCGCGGAACTGGCTGAGGAACAGCGCCAGCACCATGATACCCGCGATGATTGCCAGCTGTGAGGGCTGGAAATTGATCGGGCCGAGATGGAGCCAGCTGCGCGCACCATAGACTTTGGTGCCGATGAAGCGCGTCAGGATCAGGAAGATGATGCCGGCGACATACATCGGCAGCGCGCCCCATTTGATCCAGCGGTAGTCGATCAGGCTGGTGACCATGAATGCGATGAAGCCGACGGCGACCCAGTTCGCCTGCTTGCGCCAGAATTCGGCTGAGATCGGATCGGTGCGCATATACGTCGCGCTGTAGACGGCGATGACGCCGAAGATCGCGAGCGCGAGGGTGAGAACGAGCAGGAGCCAATTCTGGCCGAGCAGCTTTCGCAGGAAGGGCGACATGTGTGGGAGCGACTTTGAGGGCCAACCAGGAGGTTCAAAGCTCCGCGGCTGCGCGAAATATTATCACAAATCTGGTATCCGTAAACGCCCGGTAGAGAGTTGCGTCAAGCTTCTGCGGCAGCGGGATCTCGCGTGCCGCTCGACCGCCGATTTACTGCGCCAGTGTGTCGCACTGGATCTAGTGGCGTATCTCCCAATATGTTCATCGACAGCGACTTGCGACTTTCATGGATTAATACATGCGCTTTTCTTGCCACCCCGGCATTCGACCCTAGACTATTCGTTAGGCAATCCACGGGAACACAAGGCATGGCGAAGAAAGCGAAGCGGAAACTCTCTCAGGCACGGCTGCCAATGCAGCAGCAGCTCAACCTCGAGCACGAGGGGAGATACTTCGACCTGCGCCAGATGTTCGATCGCCTGAACGCGCGGTATTTCCGCGGCCGACTCCGCGGCTACAAGGTGGTCTGGGGCCGGCGCATGAAGAAGCGGCCGAAGGGGTATTTCGTGTTTGGGACCATCCAGGAGGAAGATCGTGTCATCCGCATCAATCCGCGGCTCGACCAGCCGTTCGTGCCATCATGGTTCCTGAACTACGTGCTCTACCACGAGATGCTGCATTCGGTCGTCCCCGATGAGATTTATCCGAGCGGGCGTCGCCGCGTGCACACGGAGGAGTTCTACCGGCGCGAACGAGAGTTTCCGGGCTATCGCCGGGCGCGGCGGTGGGAAGAAGAGAACCTCGCGCGGTTTTTGCGGTAGAGGGTTGCCGGCTCCGCAGCCGAGCGGCGATCTTGCAGCAATCTACCGCCGTTGTGTCGGGTAACCTGCCGGGCGGTCAGACAGTGAGGGTGTCGTTGCTACGTTCTTTTTGATGAGGTACCAAAGGGTTGTCGCGAGTAGCAGGGAGATCAACTTCGCGCGCCAGTTGGTCAGAATCAGTTTCTTCATAAGTGCCGTGCAGGAGCAGCTCGCCGATGCGTTTCCGGAATGTTTCCGGGGTGAAATTGCGCTCGATGCGGCGCCGATGGCAGATCGAGATGCTGCCGGTCTCCTCCGAGACGATCACCGCGATCGCGTCCGATTCTTCGGTAATGCCGAGCCCTGCACGGTGACGTAAGCCGAGGCTGCGGTCGAGCGTCTCGCGCTGGCTCACCGGGAAGATACACGCCGCGGCGGCGACGCGGCCGTTGCGCATTACCACACCGCCATCGTGCAACGCGCTCTTCGGATGAAACAACGTCAGCATGAGCTCGACCGAGAAGACGGCGTCGAGTTCCACTCCCGTCTCTTCGTAGACGCGTATCGCGGTGTCGCGCTCGATCGCGATCAGCGCGCCGAATTGCTTGTTCGCGAGTTGCGTGACGGCTTCAACGATGTCCTGCACCGTCTCGCGCTTTTCGCTCGTTAGGGAAAATATCGGATGGCCGCCGAGTTCCGCCAACCCACGGCGCAGCTCCGGTTGAAAAATCACCACGAGGGCGACGGCGAGGAAGACCGAGAAGCTCCGGATAATCCAGCCGATAACGGTAAGGTTCAGCAGCTGCGAGATGAGCGTGAGCGTGAGGAAAACGATCGCGAGACCCGTCAGCACCTTAGCGCCGCGCGTGCCGCGGAAGTAAAGGTAGCCGTAGTAGATCCCGACGCTCAGCAGCAGGATCTCGAAAAGGCCACGCCATTTGTCGAGCCAGAGCTGAATCATCTGCTGGATCATGCGGTTGTTGTCTGAAGAAGAGCTTCGGTCACGCGCAATGCCGCCACGTTCGGCTTCACATCGTGCACCCGAATGACATCGGCTCCGCGGTCGCGGATGAGTGCAGTCGTCGCAATCGTCGGCGCAACGCGATCGGCAAGTTCGGGCGAATCGATGGCTTTGCCGAGAAACGATTTGCGGGAAACACCGACGACGAGCGGGCGATCTTCAACCCGGAGTCGCGACAGATTTCGTAGCAGCTCGAGGTTATGCTGCAGCGTTTTTCCGAACCCGATTCCCGGATCGAACGCTATCGTCATGGGATCAATGCCGCACAGTAAGGCGCACGCATATTGTTGTCGAAAAAATTCAGCCACTTCGCTGACGACATCGTCGTACTGCGGGTTCGTTTGCATCGTTCGTGGCGTGCCTTGCATGTGCATGATGATGAACCCAGCGCCGCTTTCCGCGGCCAGCGGCATCATCTCCGCATCGCAGCGGCCACCGGTGACATCGTTGATGATCTTTGCGCCGGCGCGCAACGCCACGCGGGCGACACCGGCCTTCATTGTATCGATCGAGATCAACTTCCCGCCGATCGCAGGCGCGAGTGTTTCGATGACGGGGACGACGCGTCGGAGTTCGTCCTGCTCCGCAACTTCATCAGCGCCCGGCCTCGTCGATTCACCACCGATGTCGATGATGTCCGCGCCTTCAGCGATCATCCGGGTCCCCTGCTCGACCGCCGCTGCGCGATCGAAAAATTGACCACCATCCGAGAACGAGTCCGGTGTGACATTGAGCACGCCCATGATCATGGCGCGCTGGGAGAAGTCGTAAGTCTGGCCGGCGATTTTCCAGAGCACGGCAGCCATGTGGCTTCAGACTATCACACGCCAAGCTTTATTCGACGCGAGCCGCGCTTCCGTCGAAAGTCAGCCTGCGCAACAAGCGCGACCCTGATCTTTGAAGACGAATCCTGACGACCTGAAGCAGCAGATCCTCCGCATCATGAGCGGCCCGAAATACCGGCCACTCGATAACGTGGAGCTGGGGAAAGTGCTCGGCCGCAAAAGCGGCGTGCGCATGAACCTCAACCAAACGTTGAAGGAGCTGGAGCGCGCCGGCGAAATCGCGCGCATCCGGAAGAACCGCTACGTCCTGCCGGCGGAAGCGGATCTCGTCACCGGTACGGTGCACGTGCACCAGTCCGGCTTCGCGTTCGTCTCAAACGAGAACAAGCCGGGCGAGCAGGATCTGTTTATCGCGGCGGAGAACACCGGCACCGCGATGCATGGCGATCGCGTGGTGGCGCGGATCACGCGCGACGAACGTTACTCGCGCGCGCGCGGCGGCGACGCGCGGCCGGAGGGGCGAATCATCCGCATTCTCGAGCGCGCGCACGACACGATCGTCGGCACGCTGCAGCAATCGAAGAACTTCTTCTACGTGGTGCCGGATGATCCACGGATCGTGCACAACGTCTACGTCCAAATGCCGCCGCCCGCGTGGAGCCGGCCCGCCCCCGGGCCGTCGGGTCAAGAAGAGCGGCGCGAGGGCGCGCCGCCTCCATTGCCGCGAGCTGGCGATAAAGTAGTCGTTAGGCTCGAGAGCTGGGAGTCGCGCCACGTGAATCCCGAGGGCGAGATCATCGAGCTGCTCGGCGCCAGCTCTGCACCTGGCGTCGACATGCTGTCGATCATCCGGAAGTATCACCTGCCGATCGAGTTTCCGCGCGCTGTTGTTGAAGAAGCTGAGCGAATCCCGGAGACGGTGGATGGTTCCGCATCAAACGGCCGTGAGGATCTGCGCGATCAATTCATCCTCACGATCGACCCGGATGACGCGCGTGATTTCGATGACGCGATCAACGTCGAGCGATTAAGCGGCGGCGGCTGGATGCTCGGCGTCCACATTGCCGATGTCGCCGCGTACGTCCCGCCTGGGAGCGAGCTCGATCGTGAAGCGTTGAAGCGCGGGAACAGCGTCTACCTGCCTGATCGCGTCATCCCAATGCTGCCGGAGCGACTCAGCAACGGCGTCTGCAGCTTGAAGCCGGATGTCGATCGACTGGCGCATTCCGTTTTCATTCAATTCACGCGCGATGGGCAGCCGCGCGATGTGCGGTTCGCCCGCACCGTGATCCGCAGCGCGAAACGGCTGACGTACAAGGAGGCGTACGCGATCATGCAACGGCGGCCTAACGACCAGTTGAGCGAGCGGCTGCATGTCGCCTGGGAATTGGCGTCGCTCCTCCGTCGGAAACGTTTCGAGCATGGCTCGCTCGATCTCGATTTTCCCGAAGTCAAAGTGCGGCTCGACGACGACGGCTACCCGATCGCGCTGGAGCGGATCGAGAACGACGAATCGCATCAGCTCGTCGAGGAATTCATGCTCGCGGCGAACGAAGCCGTCGCGCATGAGCTGAAGAACCGCCTCGTCCCCACGGTCTATCGCGTTCACGAAAACCCCGAGCCGGACAAGCTCGCCGAGTACCGCGAGCTGGTGCTGAGCTACAACTACAAAGCCGGCGATCTGACGCAGCGTAAAGAATTGCAACGGCTGCTCGCGTCCTTCCGCGGCAAGCCGGAAGAGCAGGCGCTCAAGATCGGATTGCTGAAGAGCCTCAAGCGGGCGCGCTATGCGCCACAGCCGCTCGGGCACTACGGCCTGTCGAAGAACAACTACACGCATTTCACGAGCCCGATCCGCCGTTATGCCGACCTGGTTGTGCATCGCGCGCTCGCGGAGCGTGACGCCCCTCGCCGGCAGCGCGTTGATGTCGGGCAAATCGGTTCGATCGCCGAGCACATTTCGGTGACAGAGCGCGTGGCGGCGGAGGCAGAGAGCGACTCCGTGAAAATGAAAAAGCTCGAGTTCTTCCAGCGCCAGATCGACGCGAAAGACCCGCAGCTGTTCCGCGCCTCCGTCCTCGACGTGAAGAATTTCGGGCTCGTGGTCGAGTTGCCCGATGTCTTGCTGACGGGGCTCATCCACATCTCTTCGCTGACCGACGACTTCTACGTGTTGAATGCCGGGCAGCGTCAATTGATCGGCAGGCAATCGCGCCGCCGGTTTTCAGTCGGAGACGAGCTACGCGTCTACGTCGCGCGAGTGGATGTGTTCAAACGACAGGTCGACTTCGCGATCGCCGAAGAGAAGCCAGAGAAACGGCCGCGCGAAGCCCGCCGCGGGCGCGAACGGCGCTCTCGCGCTTAGCGGTCATTCGCCTCAGGCCGTTCGCGCGCAGAGATTTATCTTTCTTTGGAGGTTGAGAGTTGTACTTTTCTCCGGCTCGGGGAATGGACAACGTCATCCAGGCGAAGCAGCTGCAAATCGAGCGGAAGAATTTCCACATCGAGCTGCGCGAAAATGAGCGCGGCAAGTTCCTGCGGATCACCGAAGAAGCGCACGGCCGCCGGAACACCATCATCGTCCCGAGCACCGGCGTCGATGACTTCACGAAAGCGATCGCGGAAGTTCTAACGAATGACGGTGCGGCTGCTTAAGGCGCTAATCAGCTCGGCCGGTTGTTATCGGTTCTAGTCCGCGCTCGCGCTAAGTGCCCCGGGAGTCGCCGCTACGGCCTGAGCCATCTCAGACGCCCGAAGCCTTGCGGCGCATCCGATGGCGGAAAGACGGCTTCAATCGTCTGCACGTGGACGCCGTCGATCATCTGGCTACCGATGATCGACTCCGTGATGCCCGTCGCGGCGGTCCACTCCTGAAGCGAAGCGCCGCGCTCGTAACCAAACGTGCCGGGCGCAATCTCCGCCCGCCGCGGGTAGATCAGATGAAGCGAGTTGCCGGCCACGGAGCGTGTCACGCCAAGGCTGAGCGAAGCGCCATTGGCCGCAAGCGGAGACGTCGCGAAGAAGTATTCAAACGCGTTCGAGGTCCCGTCGAGATCGGGATCTCCGTTGATATCGATGTTCGTGCTACCGAAATAGGCGAGCGCCCAGGAATCTGAGATGCCGTCTCCATTTTGATCAGCTGGCGGCGGTGTCGCGCCTGACCAGCGAGCAAGGTAAACGTGTTGACGACCGGCGATCGCGAGCCCCTCGGACCCCCAGCGAATACACTGCGTCGCCCAGCCGTAATACTCATCGACAGGCAACCTGAGGTTGCCTGCGGGGGCGCGAGTCGCAAGGTCGAATGCGCGCACATACTTCGCATACACGAGATAGGCGCGGCCATTGAAGGCGTCGAGACACTCGGTGCCTCGGATGCTAAAGTCGTGCTGAACTGTGAGTGTGTCCGTCCTCGCAAGCTCGCCGTAGTTCGACAGCACGAGATTACCAGACGCTTGAATGTTACTCCCACCGAGCGAGACCTGGCCACTAGCGGCGACAGAGACGCCTGACGGCGAGACAAGGAACTGTCGCAAATAACGACCCGACCCATCCGAGGCCATTCCAACAAAGCGGTTCGGCACCGCAGTTCGCTCGATCCGATCGACGCCGTCGATGGATGTTATGAAATTGGGTCGCCGGACCGTACCATCATAAACCGCCACATTGCGGCTAGATCGGCTTGTGACGATGAAGCTCGTGCCGTCCCCATCGAGGACCTCGAGATCTCCCGGATAGTGAGCTTCATTGAAGCGGAGGTTAGCAAGCGGGATGCGGACCGGCGCGTATTGCGGCCCATCGAGGTCGACGCGCACGATTTCTGAAGCACCGACGAGCCCGACGTACAAGTAACGGCCGTTCGGCGCGAGCGCCATGCACCCGCTGAGCGGATCGCCGCGCAGCGACAGGGGATCTGAGATCTCTCCGTTCCGCGGATTGATCGCGATCAACGAGCGGCCCAACGGTGCCGGGACGGACGGAGGAATGGTAGCCCAGATGATGTCGCGTGCCGGATCGTAGACGAGATTGTTTGCCGTGACCTCGATCTGGTTGACGGCGTCGAGGTCTGACTGAAAGCCGATCGGCACTAATCGGAACGCTGCGTCATTGAGGAAATTTGCATCGCGCGACTGCGAACTGACGACGGCCCTGCAAGAGACGCTGCCGCGCGCATTTGACGCGGACATGACGTTCAGCACGACAGAAGCACCGGCAGGCAGATCGCCCGGCGCTAGTGTGATCACAGACTCAGAGACTGAGGGCGTGCCGCTGCTCGCCTCCACACTCTGCAGCATCTGCCCGCCTGAAAGTGTCGCGGTGACCAAGGGATTTCGTGCGACGTTTGGCCCCTGGTTTGTGACCTGCACGCGATAGGCGACCTGCGCGCCAACAGCGGCAGAGGTCGGGTTCGCACTGACCGAAACCGAAAGATCCGCCGGTGCTTCATCGGGCACGATCTTTGACGCCTCCAGCAGAATGACACTGTCATCCGTGCGGAACGCCAAACCGTTTCTGCCCCACCGGATAAGACTCGCCGCCGAAGTGACCGGAGGCATCGTGAGATGACCCACGAGCGCGAAACTCGCAGAATCGTAGGCACCGATTTTGTCGTAACTTCCTGAGGAGGGGCTGCTCGGTTCGACGAAGTAGACGCGGTTCACAGCGGTATCGGGGCGAACCGCTCCGATATTGAAGGTCTGCGGCGGGAAAAAACTGCCCAGATGCCGCAGCGCTGCAGCATCGGCGTGGTTCCCAAAGGCGGAAACCAGGGTATTACCGTCAGCGACCATCGTACCGCCCATGCCGAAGCTTGCGCTGCGTTCGACGGCGACGCCGTTGCTCTCAATGCGCATCCGAGTCACATAGCCATAGAAGGAGTCCGTTGCGATCACCGTGTTTGCATCGGGCGACGGCTCAACCTGGCCAACCGTATACGTATTTGGCCGCGCGACGCCGTTGTCGTACACAGCCAGCGGCGTGAAACTGCTACCGCCTTGCTGACGGCGAATGACCGCGAGCAGGTTTGGCTGGTCCTTCACGATGCACATGTCTTTCGCGAGGAACGGTCCGTAAGTGTCACCACCCAACACAAACGTCGACGAGACGCTGAGGGTCTCCGGGTCGATTCGGGCGATCGTCCCGTTCGCGTCGAGCGCCACATAGAGCCATTCACCGCCACTCGTGAGAGCCAGCTGCCCTGGATTGTTTCCAGTGGTGACGCTCGCGACGACCGCTGATGTCGTCGGATCGATCGCCACGACTTGATTCGCATACGCTGGTGCCGTGCTCCGAATGCTCGCGTAGATCCGATTTCGCGCTGCATCCCAGACGAGATCACCCGCGGTCAACGGCAGGACGTGGAGGAAATTGAATGGCCGAGACTCGCCTGTGCGGCCGCTCGCATCGGTGACACGGAGCTTCAGCGGAGACGGGATTCCGGGCGGCAACGTCACGCTGCCGCCGCTATCCGGTCCGGCGAAATTGAGAGTCGGCGGGGAGGCGGGCTGAGTGCTGCCGTCCGGGAGCACAAGGTCGACGTTCACGCTCCCCCACGCGTCGAGCACCTTGTTACCCTCTCGATCTGCTGGTGAAACGATGAAGCGGAACGCCAGCTTCGGATTCACCACGTCCGTCGCGACGGCGACGGTATATCCTGTGATCTCGTTTTCACGAATCGTGGTGACCGCTGATGCGCTGGAGAACGTCGCCGCTGTCCCATCAATCGTGAGATGGCGACTGCCGCCGCTCACCGCGTCGTCGTGCGCGGCAATCGGAAATGTCGCCCAAAGCTCGCCCGCCGGAACCGTCACACTCGCGGGAATCGTCGCAGCATTGGGATCGGAATTCGCCAACTGCACCTCGACTGGATGCGATACCGTGCCGCCGAGCACAACACTCGCTGTTTCGGTCCGCCCTTCCTGGACTGTCGGCGGCAAGTGGAACGAGATCGTGCGCAGTTCATTGTCGACCGCGATTGTCTGTGCGGTCGCCGTCGGGAGTCCCGGCGCGCTGGCCGTCACCGTCACCGGCACGTCGCCATCCAACTCGGAGTCATCCCACGCCGAGAACGAGAACCGGGCTTCCGTCTCACCCGGGAAAAACGTCACGGTCATACCATTGCCAGAGATCTGCTCCGCAGGCGTGATCTGTATTACCAACCTGAGAAGTTGCGTCGCGGCGCGGTCGAGCGTCACCCGCGCAAAGGTGGCACCGCTCGGCGCGGCTTCCTCCATCTGCGCTGGAATGTGCAGCGTAGGGATCGGCGCTTCGTCATCGTAAATCGACACCGTAGACGGGCGAGCAGTGGTGACCGTCGGCGCAGTCGCGCGCACGGTGACATCCCGGGTCAGGTTCACTGCTGAGTCGTTCGCTACGTTGAATGTAAACGCTGCGGAGTTTTGCCCCGCCGGCACCGTCACCGTCGCCGGAAGCACCAGCTGTCCAGTCGGCGCAGCGACGATGTCGAGTGTGAGATCGGTTTCGGGTGTAAAGGAGAGGCTAACGACACCGTTGTGGGGTCCTGACCCCTCAGTTAGCGGCGTCGGGAGGTGCACGCTCGACTGGAAGTCCTCTTCGGCGGTCACCGACACATCATCGAACGCGATGCCGTCTGTGGGGACCGGCGCATCATCAAACGCTGAAAAGCGAATCCGAATATCGGACCCGAACGTCCCACCGAGCGCAGTAACGATACTATCCAGCGGGACCGAGTAGGTCTGATACGCCGCCGGCACGGCGGCGAGCGACTGCACGGTGCGCCAGGTGGCGCCGCCATTTGTCGAGAGGGCGACGCCGTCGTAAGAACGATTCGTCGAGAAGTTCTGCGTCGGCGGGCTGTGAGGCTCGTTGCCAATGCTCCTCGCTTTGAACGTGAGGACGACATTCCTCTTCAACGAAAGGTCCAGGTTCAACGTCGCCTCTGCGGCCGAGGGCACTCCGTCATCGACACTGTCGTCGAAGATCAGATGTTTTTCGCCAGATGCGGGACCGTAATCGCTGCTGAACTTGATCCGCCCCTGCCGTGTGCCGGAAATTGACCAATGGCTTCCGAAGGCGCCCGTCTCGAAGTCGTCGTGAAAAATCACTGCTCCATCCGCGGTTGTCATCGCCATCGCCGCGAGGCCAATGATTGCAGCCATCCACTGCGAGCGGCGCGCTGCGGCGGATCTCCGAGCGACGAGACGCGGTCGGCAGCGGCATCGGGCGAGTAAATCGGCCACTGAACGGTACTGCGACATCGGGGGTGCTGGGTTGCTGGTCCGGAGAAGGATCGTCGTCTGAGCCTTGTTGTCATTATATTTTTTAGAAAAATCGGAAATAGCTCTGGGCTGCTGCCCCGGAAGCCTGACGCCACCTCGTTGCGGTGGGTTGCTTACGGCGGAAGCTCGCGAACACCACACGGCCGTCCCGAAGCGACCGCCGCCGGCGCGAGCGCTGCGTTGACACCTCAGGTGCGGGAATTAGCTTTGGCGGCGTTCGTTCCCGCGGTCCGCTGTTCCTTCAACTTCCTCGTTCTGCCATGGCCACAAAAAAGACGCCTCATACTCGCCGCAGCTCGAAGCCCGCACCTCGAAAGCCGGTGTCGCGCAACGGCGCAAATGGCGCCGCGAAAGCGAAAACGGCGAAATACGTCTACACTTGGGGGAACAACAAAGCCGACGGCGATGGCTCGATGAAGCCATTGCTCGGCGGCAAAGGCGCGAACCTCGCGGAGATGACGCGCATAGGACTGCCGGTGCCTCCGGGGTTCACGATCACGACGGAAGTCTGCACCTACTACTACGCGCACAAGAAGCAGTATCCCGCGTCGCTCCAGGCCGAGATGGAGAAGGGTCTCGCGAACATGGAGCGGATCATGGGCACGAAGTTTGGCGATACAACGAAGATGCCGTTGCTGGTCGCGGTGCGCTCCGGTGCGCGCGATTCGATGCCGGGGATGATGGACACGATCCTGAATCTCGGGCTGAACGACGACACCGTGCAGGCGCTCGTGAATGCGACGAAGAACGAGCGCTTCGGGTGGGATTGCTACCGCCGGTTCATCCAGATGTACGGCGACGTCGTCATGGGCGTGCAGAAACGCGAAGGCGAAGATCACGATCCGTTTGAATCGGTAATCGAGCACTACAAGGATGAAAAGTACGGGCAGCACGACATCGACGATTCGAAGCTCGACGCGTCTGATTACCAGGAGCTGGTCGGTCGCTTCAAACAGCTCGTGAAAGAACGCACCGGCCAAGCGTTCCCGAACGACCCGTGGGATCAGCTCCGCGGCGCGGCGGGCGCAGTTTTCGGCTCGTGGATGAACGACCGCGCGATCGTCTACCGCCGGAAGTACAACATCCCGCAGGAATGGGGCACGGCCGTCAACGTGCAGGCGATGGTTTACGGAAATACGGGCGAGAACTCGGGATCCGGCGTCGCTTTCACGCGCAATCCCGCGAACGGCGCGAACGAGTTTTACGGCGAGTTCCTGATCAACGCGCAGGGCGAAGACGTCGTCGCCGGCGTGCGCACACCGCAGCCGGTGATTGAATTGAAGAAGCTGATGCCGGAAGCGTACGCGGAATTGCTGAAGGTTCGCGCGCGGCTCGAGAAGCACTTCAAAGATGTGCAGGACGTGGAGTTCACGATCCAGGATCGGAAGCTGTTCATGCTCCAGACGCGCAACGGCAAACGCACGGCGGCCGCCGCGCTGAAATTCTCGATGGACATGTACAAGGAGAAGCTCATCGACTGGAGGACGGCGGTGATGCGCAATCCGGCCGATCAGCTCGACCAGCTTCTCGCGCCGATCTTCGATGTCGCCGAAGTGAAGAAGGCGAAGCAGATCGCGAGTGGTTTGCCGGCAGGTCCGGGCGCCGCGTCTGGGAAGATTTACCTGAATGCGGATCGCGCCGCTGCCGCCGCGGAAAATGGCGAGAAGGTGCTGCTCGTGCGCAACGAAACGAGCCCCGAAGACCTGCGCGGCATGATCGCCGCGGAAGGCATTCTGACGGCGAAAGGCGGCGTCTCGTCGCACGCGGCGCTGGTCGCGCGGCAGATGGGGAAAGTTTGCATCTGCGGCGCATCGGCGTTGCAGATCGACTACGCGACCAAGACCGTCACGGTCGGCGAGCAGACGTTCAAAGAAGGCGATTATCTGTCGATCGATGGGACCGCCGGCAGTGTTTACGCGGGCCAGATCGCGACGGCGCCGAGCGAGATCATCACCGGCACGTTGCACGGCGATAAGGCGGCGCAGAAGACGGAGAAATTCAAGGCGTTCAATCAGCTGATGAAGTGGTGCTCCGATGCAGCGCGACTCGACGTGCGGTGCAACGCCGACAACCCGGAGCAGACAGAGAACGCGCTGGCGTTCGGCGCGGTCGGCATCGGGCTCACGCGGACGGAGCACATGTTCTTCGAAGGCGATCGCATCGATGCGATGCGCGAGATGATCCTCGCCGACAACGTCACCGACAGAAAAGCGGCTCTCGCGAAGCTGCTGCCGTATCAACGCGACGACTTCGCCGGCATTTTCAAAGCGCTGAAAGGCTATCCGGCGACGATCCGTTTCCTCGACCCGCCGCTCCACGAATTCCTGCCACACGAGGAGAACTCGCAAGCCGATCTCGCGCGCAAGATTGGCCTCGATGTGTCAAAGCTCGCCAGCCGCGTGAAACAGCTGCACGAGTTCAACCCAATGCTCGGCCATCGCGGCTGCCGCCTCGGCATTGCCTATCCGGAGATCACCGAGATGCAGGCGCGCGCGGTCTTTGAAGCGGCCGCGCAGGTGACGAAGAAGAAGGTCAAGGTGAAACCCGAGATCATGATCCCGCTCGTCGGCTTCAAGAAAGAACTCGATCTGCAGGTGGAGATCGTGCATCGCGTCGCGGAGGAAGTGATGCGCGAGCAGAAGGTGAAGTTTGAGTATCTCGTCGGCACAATGATCGAGGTGCCGCGCGGCGCCCTCACCGCCGACGAAATCGCCCAGACCGCCGAGTTCTTCAGCTTCGGCACGAATGATCTAACGCAGATGGCTCTCGGCATCAGCCGCGATGACATGGGCAATTTCCTGATGCCGTACGTCGAGCACGAGATATTCAAGAAGAACCCCTTCGCGACGCTCGACCAGACAGGCGTCGGCCAACTCATGCAGATCGCCGTCGACAAAGGCCGGCAGACGCGGCCGAACATCAAGCTCGGCATCTGCGGCGAACACGGTGGCGATCCCGACAGCGTGAAGTTCTGTCATCGGCTCGGTTTGGCCTATGTCAGTTGCAGCCCGTTTCGCGTGCCGATCGCGCGACTCGCGGCGGCGCAGGCGGCGATTGCCGGCTAAGACACGGTAATTCGCGCAAGGTTATTTCGCGGCGGCGCGCTCGTAGGCCTGCCACGAATTCCACGCACGCTCGGGCTCACCTTTTGCCGCCCACGCTTCTGCTTCGAGGTAGTGGAAGTAGGCCGGACTGCCTGGTTGCTCCGTCATCCGGCGCAGGGTCATCAACGCGTCGTCCGTCTTCCCCGCCTCCATCTGCTGCTGATACAGGCTGAAGCCGATGCCGTAGCTGCTCGGATTCGCAAAAAGATTCCGCTGCAGTTCATCGATCGAGCTGCTCGTCGTCGGCTGCGGCAATGTCGGCCGCGCGCTAAACTGCCGCGCGAGATCGACAGCGCCGGCGAAATCGCGCCTTGCCGCTCGATATTTCGCAACGCCGCGCCACGCCAGCGGGAGGAATGCCGGGTGCTGCTCAACGAACGCGAGTAGCTGTTCTGCTGCACCTCGTTCACTCCAGAGGGCGAAGAGCTTTCGCTTCTGGTCGTCGTTCAGGTTCTGCAGCTTTGGGTCGTGATCGAGGAGGCGCTTAAGCGCAGTGGCAAACGAATCGCGGTCCGCCTGCTCGAGGAAGATCAGCGCGAGATCGGCCTGCGTGCCTCCGAATTCCTCCAGCATCCGGCTTGCGCCCGGGTTCAACTGGTTCGCGGTTAAAAGCATGCGGGCGTACAACTGCGGCCGTTCTGGCCCGGCGCGGTGTAACGCTTCGCGCCACGCCGTGACTGCAAGTATGGGGTGCGTCGTGATCCAGGCGACGCCTTCCTGGTACGGCACTTCAAAGGAATTCGGCTCGAGAAAACGCGCGCGGCGGAAATCATCGAGCGCCTCGGCAGGTGAGCGTTGCGCTCCGAGCCGGCCGAGCGCGCGCAGAAAGTAGAGCTGCCAATCGAGCGGCGCCCACTCGAGTCCCTTGCTGGCGTGGCGAATCGTGTCGTTGTGGAGGCGACCGACGTTAGCCGACGCCGCGAGATGTCGTTCGCGATCAACCCCAACGCTGCCGGGCAGCGAAATCCCTGCGTACGCCGCGATCACCCATGTCGCGCCGACACCTAGCAGGAGAAGGCCGACGAGGCGAAATCCATTCGTCAGCCACGCGCTCGCATGCCAGCGCATCGGCCGACGCACCGCGAGCCCAATGAGGAACACGCCCGCGTAGGCGCTGCCAACGCGGTGGCCCGCGACATCAACCAGGCCGTGCACGGCAAACAGCAAGCCCGCGATGATGGCCGCGGTCCGGAACCATTGGTTCGTTCCTTCGCGAAACGGAAACACCATGCGAATCAGAAACGCCGCGCCCACGACGATCAGGAGCACCGCCGGCCAGCCGATTTCCGCGCAGAGCCAAAGCCAATCGCTCTCCGGATGCAGCGCGCGCGATTGACCGAAAGACGCATCACGGAAGATCGCGAAGACCGGCTGGAAATTGCCGAGCCCGATGCCGCACCATGGCGAAGCGCGGATCAGATCCCATGCATCACTGAAGATGAGCCAGCGGTAGTCGGTCGCCAGCGCCGCGCCCGCGCCGCCGCGGAGGTTGAACCGCTCCAGCGTCTGGCCGCCGAAGACGAGCAGCGCGGTGAGCAACCCGAGCGCGACCGAGACGCCGATCGCGATCCGCGCGGTCGAGCCGGTCCGGAAAAGCAGAAGCGCGAGCCAAAGCGCGTTGCCCACGAGAAGGATGAGGATGCCCGCGCGCGAGAAATTCAGCACGATCGCGGCGATCACGACCGCGAGGCCGAGCAGCCAAAAGATCCATCCTTTTTTGCCGCGCCGGATCTCATCGTGCGCACACGCAACGACAATGATCGAGGTGATGCCGAGGAGGTTCGCCGTTTGATTGCGATTCGGGAACGGTCCGAAGTTTCGCTGGTTGTGCCAGAACGGCAGCGCGGTGCCTGCGAGATGGAGCGCAATCGCGACCGCCGCCAGCGCGATCACGCCGAGCGCGAAGATGCGGAGTTGGCGCCGCGCCGCGCGGACCTCGATGTCACCACCCGCGACGTAGTAGAACCAGCTCAGTCCCGCGACGAAACTCAGCAGGGCCGTGGTGGTGATCCACGGCTGCGGTGACACGGTTGACGGGACTTTGATCCCGAAGTCATCGACCAGCGCCTGACGCCACTCGGGTTGGCCAAACCAACTCGCCGGCAGGTAGGCCATCGCCGCGCAAGCGAGCAGGGCGATGAGGATTGCATTCACGGCCACGCCGAGCGAAAACCGCGGCGGATTCACCAAAAGGAGCAGCCCGAGCAACGCCACCACGATGCCTTCCGCCCACTTCTCGGTGGCGCCGCCAAGGAAACAGGCGAGCACCGGGAGCGAAGCGGTCGCCACGTCTTCCCACGTGAATTCCGGGGTCGGTTTCCGGGCCCGCGCGCGGCGGTGCTGATCTGCTTCTCCCATCAGGCTAACGGATGCATCATTGGTATGGGATTAGCTCGCCAAGAAGCGACACTAGTTGTGCCAGAGAAAACCGCCATGTTCCGGCTGATTTTAGCACGAGTTGAAGCGCGGCTTCCATCGCGTACTCTCAGCTCTGCCCGAAGGGGTTAATCAATGGTCACGCAACGCACGGAAGGTTTATACCGCCTTTTCCTGCTCTGCCAGATCGTGCTGGTGGCGGCGCTGTTTTGGTTCGGCGTCTGGATCATGGTCACCTTCTACTCCGAGGGCGCGGACCTCACGTGGCGACGCTACAGCATTTACTGCGTGCTCCTGGTGCTCGGGATGACGTTCGAATCGCTCAGCCGCGACGGGTCAAAAAATTACCTCCTGCAGAACGAATTACTCCGCCAGCATCGGCTGAGTCTGCGGCAGACATTCGCCAGTGTCGGCACGCTCGTCGTGTACCTGATCGCGACGCAGGACACGTTCATCTCGCGATTCTTCTTCTTCAATTTCGTCCCGTGGCTCTACGTGGCGCTGCTCTTCTCGCACCACTACCTGCCGTCGTTCCTCGCGCGCCGCATTTTCGATGGAGAACGCGTCGAGCGCACGCTGCTGATCGGCTCGCCTGAGAAAGCGACGCAGCTGCGTGGCTGGTTGCGCCGCAAGGCCGAGATCGGGCTGCAGGCGATCGGTCGCCTCTGCGACGAATCCAAAGAGCCGGGCCCCGACGGTGTTCCGCTCCTCGGCACGACTGAGGCCATTGAACGGGTCGTGCGGGAACGAGGCATCACGCAGGTCATTCTGCTCGAGTTCCCGCTCTTCACCGAGATCAATCGCCACATCATCCAGGTCTGCGATCAACTCGGCGTCCGTCTCCTGATCGTCAGCGATCTCGAAGAGAAACTGCGCCATCCGGTGACACATTTCGAGGACGATGGTTTTCGATTCATTGGCCTCCGCGAAGAGCCGCTCGAGAATCCGCTGAATCGGTTTTGCAAACGCGCCATCGATATCGCCATTGCGCTGCCGGTCATGCTTGTCGTTTTCCCGGTGCTGACGGTGATCGTCTGGCTCGCGCAACGTCTGCAATCGCCGGGCCCACTCTTCCACGTGCAAACCCGCGCCGGCATGCAGAACCGGCGTTTCACGATCTACAAATTCCGCACGATGCACGACGGCAACTCCGATCTCGCGCGTCAGGCGCACGATGGCGACAAGCGCATTTACCCGCTCGGCAAATGGTTCCGGAAGCTCAGCATCGATGAGGTGCCGCAGTTCTGGAACGTGCTGAAGGGCGACATGAGCATCGTCGGCCCGCGCCCGCATCTGATTGAACATAACAACCAGTTCTCGCGGCTGATGGCGAACTACCACGTCCGCGCCTTCGTGAAGCCAGGGATCACCGGCCTCGCGCAGGTGCGTGGGTTTCGCGGCGAAGCGCGCGATAATTCCGATATCGAAAAGCGCGTCGCCTGTGACATCGAGTATCTCGAGAATTGGAACCTGTCGCTCGAGTGCGGAATCATCCTGCGCACTTGCGGGCAAATTCTGGTGCCGCCGCGAACGGCTTATTGATCACGAGGTCGCGGGTCTGCGACCGTCGCGCTTAGATCGTCGACAAATTTTCGCAGCACCGTCGTCTTCTCGAACTGGCTGACGAAAGCCCGACCGGCTGTCGAGAATTGATGAAGCCGCGCGGGATTCGCAGCGAGGTCGCGCAAGACGTGCGCGAGGGATTCTGCTTCGTGAGGCGAGACGTTCACTCCGAACCCGCCTTCCGCGGTTGCGACGGCAAGGGCACTGCCGGCATCAGCAACGGAGACGATTGGTTTACCGAAGGCGAGCGCGCTGAGGAGCTTGCTGGGGAAAAACGCGCTGCCTGATCCCGCCATTTGCGTGATGAGGCAAACGTCTGCGTCGACGAGCAGGCTCGCATAGACGCTCGTCTCCTGCAGCGGCAGCATCGTGACGTTCTGCAGATTTCGCCGTCGCACCTGCGCCTCGAGCGACGGCCGCGCGGCGCCATCACCGCAGATCACGATTCGTACCGACGAGCCCTGCAGGAACTCCGCTGCCTCGAGCAGAACGCCCAGCCCCTGCTTCACGCCCAGATTGCCGGAATAGATCGCAAGAAACTCATCGGCGCGGAATGCGTGCAGTGCCCGGAATGCGCCGGGAGCGGGAATGTCACTCGTCCGCGGCAGGTCGATGCCGTTTGGAAAATAGACGATCTTCGATTCGGGAACGCCCTTGTCGCGGAATGCCTGCAGCATGCCGGCGCCGATTCCTGAGACCCGTGCCGCATTCCGGTAGGCGAGCCGCTCAAGCGCATACAGCGCGCGCGTGAACCATCCGGTACGGAGCATGCCGAGCCCGACCGCCGCGTCGGGCTGCAAGTCCTGCACGTGAAACACAAGCGGCCGGCCTTTCAGCCACGCGACGAGTGACGCAGCCGCGCCGAGCAAGAGCGGCGGCGAGACAACAACGTAAACATCAGCGCGCGCAAGCGAGAGAACACGCAGAAGCGACGTGAGGACGAACGTCCCTTCGTGGAGAATGCGCTTCACTGACGAGACCTGCGCGGGCACATAATGCCAGCAGCGGTGAACGCGCACGTCGTTCATTGTATTCGTCCGATACAATGCACCGCGATCTTCGGCGCGTTTTCGCCACATCGGGTAATACGGAAAGGTCGTCACCATCTCAACGTCGTGCCCGTCAGCGCGCAGAAACTCGCACAACATGACGTTATACGGCGCGATGCCGGTGACTTCGGGCGCGTAATTGATGCCCCAGACGATAACCCGCATGACGTCGTCGCTGCTCAGTCGGCGCTCAGCCGTTTGCGAAACTCGTACGTCTTCGCCAGCGAGAGGAATTCGTACGTCGCATGTAAGCGCGCGAAATAATAGCCCTCGCGGCCGTCGAGGAACCCCTTCTGCCAGACGTAAACGTAGAGGAACCGGAGCAATGGCCGGAACGGCATCCGCTGCGACAGCAATTTCAGTTTGCGGCGCCGATCGACCGTGTCGCTCCGCAGCTTGCCGGAACTCGCCGCGAGATAGCGCTCCGTCGCAACGCGCGCCTCCCAGTTCGAGTAGCGGTTATGCTTTTCGATAAACACCTCGACCGTGGGGAAAGCGTAGTGATCCATCTCGCTCCGCAATCGCCCGGTCGCTCCCTGCACGACCACGTGCTCATGGACCTCGTTGTCACCACTCTCAGTCGCGGCGTCGGTCAGCTTCTCATAACGGCCTAACGAGTGGCGAAAGAGTCGCAGATTCCAGTTTGGATAATAGGCGTGCTTCAGCCACCGGCCGATGAACATGAACCGTCGGTTGATCCAATAGCCCGCCAGCTCGCCGGCGTTCGCAATCGCATCGCGAAACTCGCTCTCCGCGTCCGGCGGCAAGACCTCGTCCGCATCGAGAATGAAGACCCAGTCGTTGCGGAACAAGATGTTCTCGAGCGCCCAGTTCTTCTTCTTCGGCCAGACGCCGTTGAATTCGAACTGCACCACGCGCGCGCCGAGCTCCTCGGCGATCTTCTGCGAAGCATCTGTGCTCTGCGAATCCACCACCACGATCTCATCTGCCCAGGTGATCGAGGCGAGACAACGGCGCAGGTTAGCCGCTTCGTTCTTGATCGGGATCAGCACCGAGACCGGTACTGCGCGTGATTGTGAGTTCATCGCGCGGCGAAAATTAGCGCGGTTCGCAGGCCTGCCACAAACGTGACAACTCCCGTTCCTACAGTCGCGACCACGCGTTCAAACGCCACCTCGCCGGCGCGCACAATCTCGAAACGAAGCACCGGGATCGTCTTCAGCTTACCACCACGACTCTGGTGTCGCGGCGGGTTAGGCTTTCGCTGTCGTCGATCCACAGCAGTTCGCCGTCGAAACCAATCAGGTGGCTCGGCGAGGGTGGTTTGCTCACGAGGCGCAGTATTTCGCACTTTCACCCCTTTCGCATCTCGCGCTGAATCATCGCTTCATAACGCGCAAGGTTGCGGCAGTACCGGAACGCGGGCGCGCCCTCCAGAAATCCGCCGGAGAAAACATACGCCTGCAGGAAGCGCAACGCGGGCCAGCCAGGGATCCGGCTCACCAGGGGTTTCAGCCCCTTGTTCCGCTGCGACGGCACACCGGAAAAAATCTCGCCCCAGCAAATCGGCGTCTGTTTGCGCACGGCCGCTTCCTGTTTTGCGTAACGCTCGTGCCGCGCGAGCCATTCGCCCCAACCTTTGCTCACGGCGAAGTGCAGATACGGCTCGCCGATGTAATCGAGCCGGCCGTCCACTCGCCCTTCCCTTTGGCCGTGACCATAGTCGATATATGTCGCCCGTCCGCTCCGCAGCAAGCGGAACTGCCACTTCGGAAATGAATCGCAACGCTTCAGCCAGCGGTCTCCCGCGATCATCTTCCAGCAGCAGTAGAATCCCGCGACCTCGTGCGATGCGGATGAAATCGCGTTCACCAAGGCGCCATGAAAGGCCGGCGTGCTCGCTTCATCCGCGTCGAGAAACAGCACCCACTCGTGCTGCAGCGCGCAATTTGCCAGCGCCCAGTTTCGCTGTTGCCCAAAAGAGGTAAATGGATGCAGCACCACCTGCGCTCCCGCGGCGCGCGCGATCTCGACCGTTCGATCCGTGCTCCCGGAATCGACCACGTGCACATCGTCGCACCAGCGGATCGATTCGAGCAGCCGCGGCAAATCATGCTCTTCGTTTTGTGCGAGGACTATGATCGAGATGCTCATCGGTGAGACATGCGCTGCGGACTCACTGGTGGGGCCGCGCCTCCGCCAGGCCGTGAACACCTGAGGTTCGAAGGCGGCGGAGCGTGGCAGAATCACGCATCGCTCGTGGCCCGCGGCGATGAACGCCGACACACCAAAAGAAGCACGCCCCCGTAGCCGATGATGATCGCAACGCAGAGCCCCCTGCTACCCGATTACTCATCCGAGCACCGGGCGCGACTTGATGACGCAGCATGGATTTCCTGCTGCGATCACGTCCGGGGGCACGTCCTTCGAGACAACGGAGCACGCGCCGATGATGCTGCGCGCGCCGATGGAAATTCCCGGCAGGACGAACACGCGTGCGCCGAGAAAGGCGTCTTCGCCGATCGTGATCTTGCCCGTGACGAGCGGCATCTCGGGCTCGGTGAAATCATGCGTGCCGGTGCTGAGGTAGACTTCCTGCGCGACTGTCGCCCGCTCGCCAATCTCGATCTCGCCTAGCGAGTAGGCATTTGCCCGGTTGCCCAGACAGGCGCGGTCGCGCATCGTCAGATTCCACGGTATTTCGATGCGGGCGCGCTGATGCACGAATGGCGTGCCGTGGATGTTCGCGCCGAAAACGCGCAGCCAGAAAAGCCGCCAGCGATTGAGCGGTTTCGGTGTCCAGAGACAAAACAGGACCCAGCAAAACCCCCACAGCGCGCGCCTCATCCGCTGCTCAGCGGTCCACGGCGAGCCGTAGCGCTCCTGGCCTTCCTTCACTGTATCGAGTCGTCTGGCAGGCATAAAAAAGCGGCGGGTCAGCGGAGCCGCACACGGTGCTGGACGAGATCGGTAAGGCCCGAATGGAAGAGGCGCAGCGCCGAGCGAAGCTTGCTTGTGCTCGGCCGCCGGAGAAAATGCGCGAGCGTCAGCAGGCCGACCTTAATATCACGCAGCGGAGAAAAAGAGGTGCGGTAGAAGTTCTCCGCGTCCCGCAAAACCGCTGCTTCGGATGGGTTGCGCGGAACGTAAGCGGCCCATTTCTCGCGGAAGCTACGAAAGGCCGCCGCGACCCGCTCCGGGTCAAGGCTAATGTTCGAGCCGTGCTGGCGGCTCAGATAAAAACGATCGCTCAGCGAATGCACTTTGCCGAGCAGCGCCATCCGGCAGAAAAGATCGGTATCGACGTGCGCGCACAGGCTCGTCTCCCAACCGCCGGCGCGTTCAAAGACCGAGCGGCGATACATTGCGAATGGCCCCTGCCCGGTGCCGCAATAAAACGTTACGAACGGCGTTTCGCGTTCTGCGGCAAGGAGCGGCCGCGGAATCCCGAAGAACGACGGCTTCCAACGGCTTCGTTTCGCGCGGCCGTACTTCCGGCCGGCGGCGTCGATGCGTTGATACTGGCAGGCAAGCAGGCCGACGTCCGGATGCTGCTCGAGATACGCGGACATGCGGGCGAGCGCATCCGGTTCAAGTGCATCGTCATCGTCGAGGAAGAACAAGTAACGGCTCTCAGGCGCGCATTGCGCCGCGCCGTAGTTTCGGGCCGCGCCGATGCCGGCATTTTGCTGTCGATAGGCGAGAATTCGCCGATCGTCCGCCGCCGCACGGCACAGTGTGGTAAAGGTCTCATCGGTGCTGCCGTCATCGACCAGGATCAGTTCCCAATCGGCGAGACTCTGCGCGCGCACGCTGTCGATCGCCGCGCGGACGAAGTCGGCCCGGTTGTAGGAGGCGATTATGACCGAAACCAGAGGCATAGACGCAGCCGTTTTTCTCATCATGTCAGTCGCGCAAAGTCGCGCAGGAACTTCCCGGCAACGGCTGCAGGGGTAAATTCCAACGACTTCCGGAAGCCCGCTTCTGCCACCGCTTTGAGCGCCGCGTCGCGTTCGCTCAACTGCCGGAGCTTCTCGCGCAGGGTTCCGACTGGATCGGCGGCGCGATGATCGAAGACGTATCCTGTTTCACTGTCGCGGATGAAATCGGCGAAACAGTCCAGGTTCGAAACCAGCACGGCGCAACTATGCGCCATCGCTTCCAGCGGGGCGAGGCCAAAGGTCTCACCACGCTCCGCGAGTGACGGGTAGACGAAGATTTTCGCGGCGGCGTACTGCTGTTCCAGTTCGTCCGCGTCAAAGATCGGCCCGCGCCATTCGACTTCGCGTCGATTCCCGGTCAGCGCCTTCAATCTCTGCAGGTACTCGTCACCGCCGCCGCCAAACCTGCTCTCCGCGGGACCGACCACGACCAGCTTCCAGCCGGGAAACATCTCCGGAGGCGCCTGTGTGAACGCCTCGACGAGCAGATGAACTCCTTTTTCTGGGTGCACGCGGCCGACATACAGAATGATGTTCTCCCGAACAGAAATGGGCTGCGGCTCGGCGGCCGATCGCGCCTCCGGCCGCGGATAAGGGACGACCTCGATACTCGTCCGGCAGTCCGGCACTTCCGCGGCGATGGCTTCGGCAATCGGGCGTGACGGTGCCTGCAAACGCGCGGCATGCCGGTAGAAGCGCATCTGGCCTTTTGGGTATCTCGCCACATGCACGTAGACTTTCCCGCGGCTCGCACTCCGCAGCAGCATGGGGAGCCAGAAGGTGTTCGTGACCACCACGTCCGCGGCGGGAAGAACTCGCCGCACGCGCAGAGAGTAGACGAGGTCGAGCACCTTCAGCCAGACGAGTGAGCGCGGCGAATTGAAGCCAGGGACGCGTATGTGTTTCACGCCGTCGATTGTTTCGCGGAGCGGAAACTGCGGGACGGCACGAGAGATCATCGTTACCTCGTGCCCCGCGCGCGCGAATTCGCGCGCAAGCGCAAACCAGCCTTTCTCCACCGCGCCCCCCATGATCGGCGGCACAGGAAAGAACGCTCCGAGCACGACAGTAATCTTCATTTGCGCGCTGCCGCTTCGCCCAGCACCTCGAGCAACGAAGCGGCCGCGCGGCTGATTTCGAATCGCCGGAGAAAACAACCGCGCGCGTTTTCACGCAGGCGCACGCGGTCGTTCTCGCTTGTTTGCAGCCACCGCCTGATCAGCCGCGCCGTTCCATCCAGGTCGTCGTGCTCGCCGTAACCCGCTCCATCCGTTTCGATCTCGCGCCAGATGTTCACGCGGTCGGAAATTAGCACGGGCAATCCGACGGCCAATGCTTCGGCGACGGCCATGCCGAAGTTCTCCTGGTGCGACGGCAGAATGAACGCATCGGCTGCTTCGAGCGCGCCTCTCTTCAGCTTGCTTTCGAGCATTCCCGTGAAGACGACGTGCCGAGGCGGCTTCAGCTCCTTTGCGCGTGCACGCAACGTGCCCTCCCAGCCGACCTGATCAGGCCCGGCGAAAACGAGCGCGAGCGGCGCGCTGGAAAACTCGTCGCGCGCGAACGCTTCGAGCAGCAGATCGCACCCCTTCTTCGGATGCAACCGGCCGAGGAAAAGCAGAAAGCACGCGTCGCGCAACTCCGGAAAGCGGGTGAGGAAAATCTCTTTTGCGTGCGGAATGACATCGGGCGCTTCCACGCCCAGAGGCGAAACTTTCTCGCGGCAGCGGTACAGCCAAAACGATTCGCGCGCCTGCAGCTTTTCTTCTTCCGAGGTGAAGATCACGGCGGCGGCATCACGCAGGACGCGATAATCCGCCCAGGGCCAGTAGAACCACTTCTTGACGTGCTTCAGCGGATAGGTGCGCTTGAACCACGGATCGAGCATCCCGTGCGGGAACACGTAGTATGGAATGGACGTTCCCGCGTAGCGGCGAAAAACGGCGAACCCAAGATGTTGCCAAAGCCCGTGCACGATCACCCGCTCGTACCCTCCGCCGTGTTGCGCGAGCCAACGAACCAGCCGCTTCGAGTAGCGGTAGCTGGTCACTCCCGCGCCGAGTGCGTGGACGGGCAAACCGATCGCGCCGAGCCAAGGCGCGCCGGGTTCATCCAGCGCCACGATCTCCACCTGATGACCGCTTCGCACCAGCGCCTGACTCAAGCTCACGACCGCGCGCGCGACACCTCCCGTCGCGGGATCAAGCGTTTGGACGACCTGCAGGATCTTCATCGGACTGCGACCGCGCTCGTGAGTTTCTCCACCACTGCGGCGCGGACCTGATCGACGGTGATGGACAGGATGCAGGTGCCGTTTACCTGACGGCACGTGCTGGCAGAGCAGGTGGCGCAGCGTTCGTCCGGAATGAGGATGGTGTTGTTTCTTCCGCGAGGAAACCATTGCCCGCGCGGCGCGTGTCCGGAGAAGATCGCGACGCACGGCGTTCCGCCTGCCGCCGCCAGGTGCATCGGGCCGCTGTCGTGGCCGATGAACAAGGCCGCGCGCTGCAGGATAACGGCGCTCACCCGCGGTGAGGTTGCGCCGCAGAGGTTTGCCGACGGTCCCGGCCAATGCGCCAAAGCAGCATCGACAGCCGCCCGTTCATCGGGCGCGCCCAGAGCAACTAGTGGAAGCGCCGCGAAACTCGCACCGAGTTTCTCGAGCAGCTTGCTCCAATTCTCGAGCGACCAGTCTTTAACGACGAGCTTGGTGCCAAGGCTCATCGCGACGAACGGTGTGGAGATCGAGCTTACGCGGAGCAGCTCATCGGCCTCCGCTCGTTCCGCAGCTGTGAGCCGGAGGTCCCATGAACAGCTGTCCTCGAGTTCCACGCCGCCAAGTTTCTGCAGCCGTCTCGCGAGCCGCTTCGGCTCCCACTCATGCAGGCCGTCCGACGTGCGAACCACTTGTAAATCCCGCCGCGCGAATGGCACGCCGATGATCCGCGGGATGCCGCACGCGCGAAAAAAAAAGTAGTCACGCGCGCTGTTTAGCCATCCGCGCGGGGCGGAGAGATGAATGAGGAGGTCGAACTTCCCGGCGCGAATCCGCTCGCGCAGCTTTCGGATTTCCGCAGGGGCCCGGAGTTCAACCGGATAATCCATGACCGCGTCGAAAAGCTCAGATTCTTCGCCCAGCACATCGCTGAGCGGCGCTGCTTTCGCGGCCACGGGTCGATTGGTCAGGATGGTGATTTGCGCGGCAGGAAACATCCGCCGGATGAGGTGCAAACTCGGCAGCGCCATGATCGTGTCGCCTAGACTGCCGAGGCGATAGATGAGAATCCGCTCCGCCGTTATCATCGGCCGAAGGTAGCTCCGCCAAGGTAGCCGGCCGGCGCGCCGCCCGCGCGGCTAACGAGCGGCGGAGCCATTCGGTTGGCGCGGGGGAGATCCGTGGAGCCGTTCCGCGTAGGCGGACCGGCGCGGGATACGCGGTCGCTGGGCGAACTCGACCGGCGGCGCGTCGGGGGGGTCTTTTCGCCGGGTCGCGGCCAGGCAAAGCCCGTTCAGAACGACTGCAAAACCGAGACTGGTCGGCTGCCCCAATTGTCCATTGAGCAGCGCCAGAAATCCGGCGCTGAAGAGCAGGATCGGGAGGATTTCGCCTTTACGGAGCGCGTTGAGGCTGAGATATCCGATCCGCCCGGTCAGCACGGTGCGCCAAAGCAGAAAGGCGATCCCAAGAATCGGCCCACTCTCCAGGAGCACGCGGGCCCATTCACCTTCCGCGAGCAGAAACGCAGCCCGGCCGACCAGAAATCTGGCACCGCCGTTGGTTCCGATTCCGAGGCCGTAGCCGCCCCACGGCACGGCGTCGAGTCTCGCAAAGCCCTCGGTGAATCCCGACAGCGTTCGAGAGATGAGGCCGCCCGCGATGGATGAATCCGCCGCTTCGGACGCCGCTGTAAAGCGTTCGCTGAGGATATCGACTCCTTCGCTGAAGATCGGCAGCCGCGTCATGATTAAAGCGACGAGCACGGCGAGGAAAAGATTGCGCCCGAACTTGTTCACCGCGCTCGGGCGGAGGAGCAGAATTGCTCCCAGCGATAGAACGACGAGCACGACCGAGCCCACCAGCGAGCGGCTGCCCGAGACCACCACCGCGAGCGCGATTGCAAATCCGCCACTGGCGAGAAGCCAGTTCCGATAGGCAGTGGTGGAGAGCGCGCCGTAAAGCAGGAACGCCGTCGCGGCCGAGACGTAGTAGACCGTGCCAGTGACGAACGAGAAGGTTCCCGGCGGACGGATTTTCCCGCCTCCCGCCGTGATCTGTTGACCTTCACCGAGGCCGGCGGCGCGATTGATGAAGGAGTCGGGCGAGGCGGTGAACTGTGCGACCATCAGCAGCGCCATCGGGATCATCACCACCAGCGTCCACCAACCGATCCGCTTCACGTCGTCAGCATCGAACACTTTTGCGATGACAAAGATCAGCGGGAGATGGAGAAAGTTCGACCGGACGCCGAAAAGATTGACGAGCAGGAGCGGCAGCGGGCGCACATACGGCATCAGCACAAGCAGGCCGACGATAAAGGAAAGAACCGCGATGATCGCGAGCGAAGCCACATAGCCGTTCCGCGGGAAGACCCGCGCCCGGAGAGCCAGGTAATAGATCGCGAGCACCACGGGGTCGCGGATGATCAGCAACGGATCCGAGAGTTGCGGCGCGACCCACTTTCGCAGCGCCCCCTCTATAATGAGCAGAATGAAGTAGAGGAAAATGAGCCAGCGGAGCGGGCGCAGGGCCCGCAGGTCGTCCGGTGCGGACCGACCTTGTCGTGCCTTCCGCGGGTCAGCGAGTGCTTTCATCGGGAATGGCATCTTGGTTTGAAACCACTTCTCGTGCCACCTGCACGAGGCGTTTGCGATAGATTTCCCAGCGCTGCCTTTCTGCTTTCCGCCGAGCGGCCTCCTTCATCGCAGATAAGCGCTCGCGATCGCCGGCAAGGGATTCAAGGCAGGTGGCGATCGCTTCCGCGGAGCGAATAGGCACGATGAAGCCGTCGACACCGTCCTCGATCAGATCAGGACCCGCCGTGTGCGGGGTGGCAATCACGGGAATAGCTTGCGCCATGGCCTCGGAAATCACGAGGCCGAACCCTTCAAAAAGTGAAGGGAGGACCAGGACATCGTTTTGCTGCATCTGCTCCAGCACACGCTCGTGGCTCAGGCTTGGGATCCAGCGGTGCTGCCGAAGAGCGGCCTCAAGCGGCGCGCAATCCGGAGTCACGCGCCGGCCGAGTAACGTCAGCTCGATGGCGGGTCGAACAAGTTCCGCCGCCGCCAGCAGGTAGGACAAGCCCTTGCGCTGGCTGAGTGAGCCAACGAAGAGCACGCGCAATTTGCCGGCGGACGCCCTCTGCTCCGCCGAAACGGGCGCGGGAGCGCCGTAGGGGATCACGCCAATCGGAACACTTAGCGCGGCGGAGGCGAGGGTCGTTTTCGTAAAGGTGCTCGCCACCACCACACGCTCCGCGAGGCGCAGCTCAGCTTCCTTGCGCGCGAGCTTTACCTCACTGTCCTTCGCACCCGTCAACGTGCAGGCCCACGCCGGCTCGCGCTCCCGTTCCTCGGCGAAAATCTCCTGCGCCACGCGCCAATAGCCGATCGGCAGATCATAGATGCGCGCGATCCCCTGCTCCGCCGCGACCCGGAAGCTGGCGAGCGCGCCATCTTCGTAGGCGTAAACCGCACGCACTCCACGCGCGCGGCGCAAGCGGGCAGCGACTCTCGCGTCCAATGACGAGTACACACGATCGATGCTGAACGGTCCGGTCTCGTGCCGCGAAAGCGCTGCCGGCATTGCACCGCTGAAGAGACGCGCAGCTTCGCGCGCGGGAGCGGTGCGCGTGCGCGATTGCAGACACTCCGGGAAGGAGCGGCGGCGGAGAACGTCGCGCACGCGCGCGGGCAGGACTTGATCAAGAAATCCGCCGCGTTTCCAACTAATGCTGGTCCAGAATTCCGTCAGCAAATCAGCCTCGCAAAACGCTTGCGCCGCGTGCCGGACGTTCTCGTTCCCAGTCGGATGCGAAAGGAGAATCATCGCGCGAGGCTTTCCAGCAACGAGAGATACTGCTGCGTGACCGTTGCCGCGGAGAAGCGAGGCAGATGCGTTTGCGCGTTGAGCCGCAGGGCTGTTTCAGCAGCCGGATCGCGGAGCAGTTTCCTCAAAGCGTCAGCCAGCGCTGCCGCGTCGCCGTTCGGAAAGGTGACGCCACCGGTGCCGATCGCCTCCTGCAACCCGCCACTCTCCGAGCCGACCACGACGCACCCGCAGGCCATTCCTTCGAGCGCAACGACGCCGAACGGCTCCGCCCAGCGTGAAGGCACCACCAGGATTCGATGCTCGTTGAGGACCTCAGCCAGCGCTGATCCAGATCGGCCGCCCAGGAACGTCACCTGACCGTCGAGACCGGAGACGTGGCTTTGTGTCCGCAGATTGGCCTCCTCACTCCCGGTGCCAATGATCGTGAGGTCCGGTGTCAGGCCTTCTTTGCGCAGCAGCACGAGCGCTTCGAGCAGGAGATCCACTCCTTTGTCGGAGACGAGGCGCCCGAGAAAAACGAGTGCCTTGTTCCGCTCAATTCCCGGGATAAGTCGGAAGACGTCATCGCGATAGGGATTCGGGATTACCTCCGACCCGACCTTCAGCTCGTCAGCAATAGCGGCGCTAATCGCGACATTCCGCACGCGCGGCAGGAGCAGGTGTTTGATGCGATCGTTCCAGCCGATCCTTCCAGAGACACCTCGAATCCAGGTCTGGTGAACTACAGCCGCGCGCCGCCGCAGAAGAAGCGCAGGGATGAGGGTGCGGAGGCTGATGTTGTTCTGGAGGAACACGTCGCACCAATTCAGCCAGTCAAGCAGCCGGCGGATCGACGGTTGGCGCACGACCGGATAGCTGCTCCCTTCGGTGGATTCGCCCGGCGTTTCGGTGGCGAGGACCACCTCATGGCCGGCTGCCACAAAGCCCTCGGCCAGAATGGCAGAGACCGTTTCAATGCCGCCGACGCTCGGGCTGAAGGCATAGGAGGAGAAAAGAATTTTCACGATCGACTCGGCCGCTTCGAGCCGGCCTACAGCTACGATGCGAACAGTTCGTCAGCAATAATCAGCCCAAACCCGTCGCGCCATCTGGCGGCGCATTTGGAGTTTCCCCTGGGCGGCTGCATCGCTCCTCGCGCGCAAGCTGAGTGCGAGCGCTTCCGCGCAGTGGCGCAGAAACAGGACCGGCTTGAGCAGTGCGACGATGCCGCCCCGGTGCCGCCGCAGCAGCCGCAGACGGGCGCGATGGAAATCGAGTGCGCGCGTGGCCGACCACGCCGACGCCTGCTGCAGGTTGTCGTGCACGACAGAATTCGTTTCAATCACTGCGAGTCCCCAGCCGGCCCGCGCCGCTCGCCAGGCCCAATCCAGATCGCTGTCGGAGAATGGAAACGCGTCAGCATCGAAACCACCAAGCTGCTCCCACGCTTCGCGCCTGATGAGGAGCGGACTGGTGAAAACAACATCGCAGGTGCACCAGCGCACGGTGTCGGTCGCCTGCCACGACGGATCGTTTGGCGGATGCAAATCCCAGAGCAACGCGAGGTTTGGACCGAGCGCGAACGAAAGCGTGCTGGGAAATCGAACCCCGTAACCGCAGGCAACGCCATCGTGTTTCCGCACGGTGAATCCTGCCGCAGCGAGGCGGGGTTGCTGTTCCAAAAGACTGATCGCCTGGAGCAGTGGCGTGGCCTCGGCGATCCAGTTGTCCGTCTCGAAGAGCAACAGCCAGCGGCAGCCTGGATATTGCTGCAGCGCGGCCGTGCAGCCGGCGTTGATCCCGTGACTGAAGGAGGCGCCCTCGTGGCCGGGCCGAAGTACGGTGAGATGATCCCGGCGATGGGCTCCAGCCCAGGCAGTGAGAAACTCAGCACTTCTGTCCGTCGAGCCCGCTTCAAACACGACGATGGCGCATTCGAATGGAGCTTCGCGCAAAGCCGTCGCGAGGGAGCTCAGGGCCTGCTCGAGCAGTTCCCGGCGATTAAAGGAATTGATCACCGCGACCAGCTCGATCGGCGCATCACCGGTTTCCGGCGCTTCTCTCATGACGCCGAAGACCGAATTGCTTCTGTGTCGCGGGTGTTGCGAAAGGCGACATCGAAATAAACGACTTCGCCATCCTCTCCGGCGCGGATCGGCTCACCGACGTCCACCAACCTGAAATGATGCTCACGCAGGAAAGCGTAGATCTCTTCGAACGGTGCCTGGCCCTCGTAGAACGGTGCGGTGTTCACCTCGCAGACGATCACCGCCACCTCCGGTAAAATGCCCGTCGCCCCGCGCAACACCTCCAGCTCGAAGCCCTGCACGTCCAGCTTCAGCAAATACGGTTTCGCGGGCGGCGGGGATGATCGCGCGAGGATCTGATCAAGCCGTTCCACCCGCACTTGGACCGTTTCCGCCGCTTTGATCGCAGGGAAACCTGGCGCCTGGAAATCACTCGCGTGGAGCAACGAACTCGCGGGCGAGAACGCCGCGAGATGGAGCGGCATGGTGGCCGCCTCCCGTCCACAGGCGACGGCGAAGAGCGCGTCTCCCTGATCCGGAACGAGCAGCTCTTTCAGCGAATGCAGCAGACGCGGGTTCGGCTCGAAAGCGAGAATCGATGCGCGCGGAAACAGCAGGCGCGCGATGTGGATGAATTGCCCTTCGTTCGCACCCACGTCGAGCACCGTCCCGATGTGCTCCGGCCGGAGCCAACCCCGGTTGAGGAGCCGGTAGAGATCGCGAGCCGCACCTCCGCGGCGCGCCGCGGCATAGGTCGGGTTCCGCACGATGTAGCCCAGGGTGGAAACGCGGTGTCCCAGTTTCTCCAGGAACGTGCCAAGCTGCTTCATTGAGGTTCTATCTGCCTCTTACGCGCCGGCGGCAGCTCCGATCCAGGATTGGTAGGTCGCCTCCAGCGCATTCGCTGCTTCCTCCCAGCGCAACGACTGCACGCGAGCATACCCCTGCTGCGCCACCCGAATGCGCAATTCGTCATCCAGCAAAAGAGCGCGCGTGCATTCGAAGAGATGCGGACTCTCCGGCGCCTCCATCAGCATTGCCGACTCTCGATCCTCGAGCGAAGCGGCAAACCCCGTCCTCGCCGCCACCAGAGCGCAACCACAGGCCATCGCCTCTGCCGCGGCCAACCCGAAGCTCTCGTAAACTGAAGGCATCAGGAGAATTGAAAGCGATTCGTAGGCCCGGCGCAGATCAGATTTGGTTTCGAGAAACGGAATCACCTCGATTCGATCGCAAAGCTCCACGGGGAAGCATGCAGCCGTCACGAAATTGTGGCCGACGCCGATGAGCTTCAACCGGCATTCAGGGAAGATCCGGAGCAGCTTCGCCGCGTCCGTCCGAATCACCGCGACACCTTTCCGTGGAATCCAGGAGCCGCAAAAGCCAAGCACCTGCGGCCGCTGAAACGCCACCGGCAAGCCGAGGAACTCGTCGGAAAGCGGGTTTGCGATCGCCACGATCCTCTCGGCAGGCTGGTAGCGATTGGCGATCGCATAGTCGCGATCGAACTCGCTCACCGTGACGATCCCGTCCGCCTGCGTGAAAGCGCGCGCGATCGGCGGATTGAAGATCTTTTGGTAGCAGCTCGCGCGCTCCCCGTCCGGAGAGATAGCCCCCAGGTGCTTGATTAACTGCTCATGGCAATGCGTCTCCAAACCGTTGGAATGAGCGACCAGAACAGGTTTCGGCCCCGGCAGCAGCCGAAGCAATGAAATGGAGAGCCAAGCTTCGACTCCGTAGAACTCGATCAGATCATAGCGTCGCCCGAAGAGCTGGCGCAGCGTTCGAAGAAGCATGCCGAGCGTGATTCTGTAACTCCTCGCCTTTTTCAGGAAAGGAAACAGCTCCAGCGACTCCGTTCCGACAAGATCAACGTGATGGCCTTTCGCACGAAGGCGGCGGAGGTAGTTGAGGATCACGTAGCCTGACCCCTGCGACTCAACCAGGGGAGAGTTGCTCAGTGTCAGAATTCTCAAATTACCTCGCGGCTCGTGCTCACTTGCGGCGCAAGACCGTTAATGAGTCAACCGTCTCCACCACTTCGAACTCGGGGTCCTTCACGATCACTTCCGAGGTGTAACGTTCAGAACCGCAGCCATCGCGCTTCCGGCTGTCGTGCAGGCAAACCACACCTCCCGGTGTGATGTGAGATCGCCACGCCGTCCAGTCGCCGGCGATTCCCTCCCACGAGTGGTCGCCATCGATAAAAAGAAAATCGACGGGCAGGTGGCGTTGCACGGTTTCCTCTTCCGGAGCGACGGCGCCGAACTTTTCGACCCACACCACCGTGCCGTTCGCTGACTCCGACAGTTCCCGATGTGCGATCTTGCGCGCCCAGCCCAACCCTCGAATCCCGAAGAAACTGCGTGGAAACGGGTCGATCGCCAACAAGACGCCACTCGGCGCCATCGCTTCGCGGAAAGCCCTGGTGTTCGCCCCGTGGAAAACGCCGATCTCCGCCAGGCGCGTCTTGCCGGTCGCGTGCCGGCGCAAACATCCACGCTCGGCTGCCGTCGTCTCGGTGATCGGCTGGGTCAGCCCGGCGAGGTAGCGGATAAAATGAACCGAATTCAGCATCTGAGTTAAGCCAGGTTCAGGGTCCGCTCGGCTTCGGGCCCGCAGTGATGCCAAGAGCGCTCGCCACGCTGCGGGCGAGATGCTGCGATGAGGCCGTCTCGGAATACCATTGATAGATCTCCCACGCAACGGCTCCCGGTTCGTCGGGAAGATCGAAATTGTCCGTGCTGACGAAGTATGGCCCCGGCAAGAAACCACGCGAAGCGGAGATGCGAGACCCGGCTTGGGGAAACACCGGGATCACTCCATGCGCGCAATAGGCGGCAAACGACGTCGACTTCAGGATTGCGTCCGTCGGGACCTCGGCGCGGTGGAAATAATCCATGAACCCCCACGCGGCAGAGGCAAGAAGCGCGGAAGCCTCCGCGGCACTCGTCTCGGGGTGGTAGCGACATTCGATGCCCGAGCAGCTTGCGAGCAGCTTGCGGGTGTCGGCGTTATCGCTCCCACCGACAACCAGAAGCTCGCGCGGTTTGCAGCGAACTGGAATCACCGCGATCCGCTGGAGCAGTGAAGGCAGCGAGCGTGCAATGAGATGGCTGCCGCCGCAGATGATCCAGCGATGAGGATCGCGCGCCTCGAGCTGGTCGGCGCTGAGCGTGGGCTCACCGAAATTGGAAACGACCGGCTGCGTCGCCACGGGTCCGCGCGGTTTTAACCGAAGCAGTTGCTCGCGCAAGGTCTCGCTGCTGACGAGCGACGCGTCCGCCATGCGGGCGAGGCGGCGAGCGATTTGGACCTGGAGCGGTTGCAGCCAGAAGGCACTCTTCCAAGGCGGGCCCGAAGCGTAAAGCTCGTGGAAAATCACGAGCAACTTTCCGCTGCAGACCTCGCGCAGAGTTCGCAAGCTGGCATCCAGCCAGAACGGGATACCGCGCGGGTGATAGCCGTAATTCACGTAGTGCAGGATGATGGACTCGCAGCCTTGAGCCCGAATCTCTGCCTCAGAATCCGCCGGCAGCCCGGGCACGGTAGCGGCGATCACAAGACTCTCCCAGCCGTAGTCGCTCGCCAGTCTGCGCGTGAGCGTCGCAGCGTAATCGCGCACCGCGTTGTGCATCCCGCCGCCAGCGGGCACGATTTGTAGAAGTGTCTTCACGTTACGGCAGGGCCTGCAGTGCTGCGCGATATTGCAGCGCTGTCTCCGCCGCGATTTTCTCCCAGCGAAAGCTCGAAGCTACCGACTGCACGTGCCGGGTGAGCGTGATGTAATCCTCCGGCTCCATCGTGAGGAGCGCGACCGCGCGCTCAGCCATGGCCGCTGCATCACCGGCAGGCACGAGCAGTGTCGTCCGCACGTCCTTCATGATTTGCCTGGGTCCCGGGACATCGTAAGCGACCGTGGGAATGCCGGCGGCGAGCTGCTCCAGCACGGCAATGCCGAAACCTTCGATGTAGCTGGGAAACAAACCGACCGCGCATTCGCCCAGGAGTTTCGGCAACTCCTCCGGCTGAAAGGAGGAAACGCAGCGAACCGCGTCTGCCGCTACATCGCCGAGGTCGGCACGAACTTTCTCCTCGTCCACCATCGTGCCGAGGAAAAGGAATCGCGCCTCCGGGACCTCATCCTGGACGCGGCGGATGATTTCGCCCCAATCCTTGGAACCTTTGCGCAGGCTCCACATCCCGACAAAGCTGAGCGTTTTCTTCGCAAGACGCTCGGCTGGCGGTGCGGCTTCGCGCTCGAGAGCCGCGCGATCCGTCTCACTCAACCCGTACGGCTGCACGATCGCAGCTTTGGGAGGAGTCTGGCCCTGATGCAGGTCCGCCACCTCGTCTTCATTGGGCAGGTTTACGACGTCGCAATGCCTGATCGCCCGTTCCCCGTTCCTCGCGAGGAGCCAGCTGAAAAACGGATAGAAAAGCTGCCCGCGCACACGACCTTTCGGCTGCGCAGGCCACCGCTCGCGCGCCAGCCGCATGAAACGATAATAGGAGCGAAAGAGCCCAACCGATCGCGCCACGAGAAGACCGCGGAAACGCAGCGATTTCTTCGAGAACGGAAGCGAGCCGATCGAGCAGTCGATCACATCGAAGCGATCGGCGTTCTCGCGGACATACCGGGCCGCACGCCGCGGGAAGCGGAGTTGCTGGAAGACAGAGGCCGCTCGTGACGTCGCCGGCTGCGGAAAAGCGTCAGTCAGGCAGAACTTGTCGACGCTATGTCCGGCCTTCTTCCATTCCTTCGTGAGTTCGATCCAGACGTGCGAGGCCCCGAGCTTCGGGTCCCACGGCAGATCAACGATCGCGAGGATGCGCAGCGGGGCGGCGGGATCTGATTTCATCGGCCGAGAGAGGTGGCCCAAAACTTATGGCGCACCGGGTTCACATAGTGACGGAGGACGAGGTCGGCGCTCGCGTGGGCGTCGCGGAAGATAGTCTGGTCGTCCAGCTGCAGCACGAACTCCTTCTCGTTGAACGGCGAGGCGCGGTTCATGTGCATCGCGAGGTGCGTCATCGTTTGGTTGGTGAAAAAGACCGGCGGCCCCTCCAGCTCGAGGAAACGTTGAATCGCGGCGCTCCAATCGAGGCGCTGAAAGAGCAGGAGAACACCGGTATTTACCGGCGCAGCCTTCTCTTCACTGGAGCGAAAGAGCCGTTCGTCGGCAGAAAGCCCACAGTCCGCCAGGTATAGAGCGGGCGTGTCCGTTCGGCGCGCCAGCTCCCGCAGGCCGGAGGCGGCGCGAGGGAAGAAGAGAACGTCGGAATCCACATAGAGGGCAGGGCGTTCTTCCGGCAGCGACATGATGACGGCAAGCTGTTTACCGGTGGGATGCTCCCGCACGTAGCACTGAATTCCGGACGGCAATCCGCCCGAAATGCGGTCGCGCGCCTGCTGCACGGAGACGACCGGATGGATGGCTTTCAGCAATTCGATGCTCCGGGTCGAGTGACTACCGTCAGAGACGACGACGAACCGATGCGGCAAGCCGGCATGCCGGAGGAAGGAGCGAATCGAGACGACCTGCTCCGGCAGGCTGGCCTCGCTGGAGTAGGAGAACACATCCAGCGGGATTACTTCGCCCGCACGAGGCACAGCGGGCCGCTGAAGATGCATCATCGCGGCGAAGAGGCGGCGAACCGCGCCCCCTTTCCAACGCGCGAAGTGATAACCAAAGTTCGGCATCGGAATTTCAACGGACGCTAGCGCAGGCTGCGGAATCCGCGGTAGCTGAGCAGCAGGTTGAGCAGGAGGCTGGGGATTACCGAGATCAGGTTGAAAATGAGCACGCCGCGGACGGTCGAGAAGTCAGTGAATGGAATCAGCGCCACCTGCGTGCCGAGCGTGAGCGGGATGTAAAGCCAGGAGCCGGTGATCCAGGCCTTTGACGAATTCAGCGCCCAGAATGTCCCGGTGAGCGCGCCCGCGACGGAGCCGCCGACCATGAGGACGAGCTCTTGTTCGAGATGCGTGTACTTGTTGCCGAGAACGAACAGGAACGCGCTAGGGAACATCGCCGCGCCAGCGAGCACGAGGATGCTGAACCCCGCCACGGCTCCGATGATGCCGGCGTAAAGCCAGCGGAGGCGGCGGGGATTCTGACACCGCGCGAAGGCTGGCGCGAAGACGTTCGTGAGAAGATTCCCCAGGACGGCGAAGATCATGGCGAGCCGGCCCAGCGCGCCGACTTCTGCCACGGAGCTGGCGCTTCTGGCGAAGAAGCTGATCAGAAACACCGTAATCTGCCCTTGGAGACAGAAGAAGACGGCGTTTGCGGCCTGATTGCGGATGAAGCCGCGCATCGCGGTGCGGTCCTCAGCATTTTCGGGCGCGCCGAGATCGACAACTGTCGCGACATAGCGGCGCAACATCCAGTACTGCAGGAGCAAGACCGCGGATCCGATGGCGATCGCGACGCCGGCATTCAGGAACAGAAGGAGCACGGCCGCGAGAACGACCAGCCGAACGACCGCACCGGTGAGGTCGATCGTCTGGATTCGTTTGATCTTCGAATGCAGGCGCGGGACCACGCTGAGGACGCCGACGGAGAGTTGAACGAAGACAGCGGAGAGAACGAGACCGATCAGGATGAGCGCGTACGACACAGACGCGCCGTTCTTGACCAGCATGAAATAGAGCAGCGGCGTCACGATCACGACCGCAACGGCAGCGAGCTTGCGACGCAGACGGAGTGCGGTGCTGATCAGCTCGCCGAAGCGACGGCGATCGTGCCAGACGCGACCGCCGATTGAGACCAGGCCGATGCTGATGCCGATATCCGCGAGCACGTTGATCGTGCCCTGCATCGTGTTTGCAATCGTGAAGAACGCGTAGTCGCGTTGATCGAGATAGCGGACGAGCAGGATCCCACTCATGAAGCCGATCACCTGTACGGTGGCCTGCGCGAAGGCAAAACTGCCGACGATGCGCGCACGGTGGAGCGCCTGCCGCAGCAGCGGCGTGCTCGATTCGGCAAGGACCGGCGGCGAGATCGGGCCGAAGAAACTCATGGTCGCGCAGCGGAGCTGTAGCCACGGCGCTGCGTCGCCGTGTTTGGCGTTGCCGTAAGCTCGCGGGAACGCGTCGACGCAGCGACGCGGCTACAGCGCTTCGCGTGATTCCGTCCAGGGGCGCTGTCGCTTAGCCCCGGCATCACAATGAAGCGGCGGGTGAGCGGAGCCATGGTCGGGCAACGGTGAGCTTGCCCGTTGTGACAGGCGGCGTGTTTTCGGAGTCCGCGCGCCTGCCGCCGCTCGCGCTACGACGCCTTCGAGCGGCTGCCGTTGTTCTGCAGCGCCGGGACGCCGTGACGATCCTCATCGCTGACCGGCGTGTTGTAGTACTCGGAATACTGGTAGTAGTAGTACTCCGGCAGCGAGGTGTCGACGTAGTTGAGGATGACGCCGGGAACGTTGACCTGGCGGTTGTAGAGCAACTCGAGCGACTTCTTCGTGAGGCGCGCGGACGTGTAGGAGAGGCGGACCACGAACAACGTCGCGTCGATCTTCGGCGCGAGGCTGGTCGTGTCGTCAGCGGCGAGGACCGGCGAGCTGTCGATGATGATGTAGTCGTAGTGATTGTAGATCTCCTGCAGGAGGCGATCGGTCGTATCGCGGAGCAGGTGCTCACTCGGTTGCGAAAGCGTCTTGCCGCGCGGCAGAACGAAGAGGCTCGGGTAGGCGGTCGGCACGACGACTTCCTGCCAGTTCACTTCGCCTTTGAGGACTTCGGAGAAGCCGATCTTCGACGAGATGTCGAACGCTTCACGCTGCGCGCCGCGGCGGAGATCGCCATCGATGAGGAGGGTCCGTGCGCCGGAAAGCGCGAAGGTGATGGCGAGGTTCGCCGAGATGGTCGACTTCCCTTCGTTTGGCACAGCGCTCGTGATGAGGAGCGTTTTCGGACGCGGCCCATCGTAAGGCATGAAGAAGATGGACGATCGTATATTCCGATACGATTCCGCAAAGATGTGACGCGCGTCGTCCGGCTGGAGGAGCGTGACTTTGCCCTTCGTCTTCTCGCGCGGGATCTGGCCGAGCACGTTTTCGGAGAAGTGATGCTGGAACTCGCCGAACGAGGCCATGCGATCGTCGATGCGATCGAGCAGGAGAAGAATTGCGATCCCGGCGAGCGCGCCGCAGCCGAGACCGATGAGCAGGCTCTTCAGCAATCCTGGGCGGACGGACTGTGGCATCGTCGCCATTTCCATGATAGAGACCTGGTCAGCACCGTCGACGACCTGCGAAACGCCAACCTCTTTGAGGTTGTTCATCAGCCGATCGTAAAGGGTCTTGAGGCGATCGACCTTGCCTTTGAGGCGGTTGAATTGCGCGAGACGCTGCGAGAGATCGAGAGCTTTCATCTCCCATTCCTTGATGTTCGCCTGCAGATTCTCCATCTGCTTGCCGATGGAGTTGCGGCGCGTCGTCAGTTTCTCAACCGCGTCGGCGCGGAAAAGCTGGATCAGGTTCTCCTGCTTCGAGATCTCGTCGTTGAGCTTGATGATCTTCGGATGCCGGGGACGCAGATCCTTCGCGAGGGTGTCGCGTTCCGCCTTCAGCAGCTGCACGGTCTGCTTTGCCTTCAGGTAATCGCCTTCGGGGCCGACGTCCGAGAACGGCATGCCGGTCTGCGCCGGAGGTGCCTCGGCACTGGGCGAGCCGCTGGCCTGCGAGACGCTGCCGGTCTGGCCGCGGTCGAGGTTTTGATCGAGGTCCAGCTTTTCGAGCAGCTCGTATTCAGTCTTTAAAGAAGCGTATTGCTGGTTCAGCTTCACGAGGTAAGCGGCGGCGCTGTTCCCCTCCTCCTGGATGAAGCCGATGTTGTTCTGCTTCTGGAAGTCCAACATCTCGTCTTCACCCTGCCGCAGGTCTTTCTCCGTTTGGATGAGCTGCTCGGTGATCGCGGTGGTGACGTTGTGGCCCTGGTCCTCACGCATCCCCTTTTTGAAATCGAGATACTTCTGCATCACGGCGTTCAGGTAGGCCTGCGTGTAGTCGGGCGCCGCGCCGATCGCCTGCAGGTCGAAGATCGAGGTGCGCGGCTTTTGCGTGACGATGATCTCCACCTTTACCGGCTGCAGCTCGGGATGCTGCGCGCGGACGAGCGCCTCCGCAGTGCGGCGCACTTCCGCGCTCTGCATCAGCTGGATCTGCGTGCCGTAGAAATTCATGCTGTCTTCGCTGTAGACCGCCGCCTGCGCGATGTTGACCTTGCCGGCAAGCATCATCTTGCTCGTGGAAAGGAACGACGGCGGCGTCTGGTAAATCAGCCACGCCTGCACGAAGAGCCCGAGGCAGATCGTGAGGAGCGGAATCCACCAGCGGCGGAGCAGCAGCGCTTTATAGCGATGGAGCCGCGTGATGAACGACGTGGTCCAGGAAGCAGAGGTAGGACGATCGGGAGCCGGAGCTTGCATAAAAACTACATGTTGATCAGACGCTGCGGGACGTAAACCTGGTCATCAGGTTGCAGGACGACATCTTCGTCGCTGCGCCCTTCTTCGATGACCCGTTTCAGGTCGACCACAAGAGCTTCGCCGTTCTTGCGGGTCAGCTTCACTTTGCGTTTGTTCGCGAAATCACCAAACCCGCCGGCGCGAATCACGGCCTTGCTGACGGTGTAGGTTTCATCGGCCGGGATCTCCTGGGGACCAGGGCCGCGGACGGAGCCGATGACGTAAACTTTGCCGCGTGACTTCTCGCTCACGCGGTCGACGGCGATGATCACCGTCGCGTTGTAATAATATTCCCGCTCGAGGGCGGCCTTCACCGCATACGCGAGCTGCTTGCACGTCTTGCCCGCCGCCGGGATCAACCCTGCGTAGGGGACTTCGAGCTCGCCGTTGTCGTTAACGCGGAGCTGCTGCGATTCGTTGTCGCGATCTTCGACGACGCGGAAGCTGACGTAATCGTTCGGGCCGAGTCGCTTCTTATCATCGAGCACCGTCATCGAGTTGGTCCGCATGACCGTACTCGTGGTGGGCAGATCGGCCGGAGCGGCGCGTGGTACGTCCGGAGCCGGCGGCGGCAGCATCTGGGTGCCGCTGCTGTTGCTCTCCTGCAGCGTGCGGGACATCTGTGCGCTCTGCGCCAATAACGGCGACGGCGCGAGGCACGCCGCGACGATGAAGGTGTAAGCCCAGGTTTTCATGCAATTGCAACGATCTCCGATTTAGAAGCTATAGGTGCCGTCGAGCGAGACGCGGCTCTGGCGATAATCGCGCAGGGGGACGTTCGAATCTTTCTGTGTGTACTGATAGCGCGCACCGAGGGTGACGTGCCGGGTCAACTGATAGCCGAGGGAAAGCGCGCCGCCGTAGCGGTTCATCTGCTCGTTGATGAAGCCGCCCGAATCTTCCGCGTCTTCAAAGAACAACTCGCTCGCGAGCAGCGTGCGGTTGATGACGTTCCACGTCGCCGTGTGACGGACGTAGTTCAGCTTGATGTAATTTGAATTCACCCCGAGCTGCGACTCGTGGCCCGCCGAGAGGCTATGCGTGATCGAGGCGTTGATGCGGTGTGAGATCAGAAGATTCAGATAGTAGTCCTCGAGATTCCCCCGGTCGCCGAAGACCTGGAAGAGCTGTCCGTTCGGGAGGAAGCCCGGAGGAAATGGCCCGAGAATGACTTCGTTGCCATCGAAATCTATCATCTGGTAGCCACCGGCGAGGCGCACCTTCAGATAGCTGGTCAGCGCGGTCTCCACGAAGGCGCCGAAGCTCCAGGTATTGGAGTCGTTCAGCAGGTCCTGCTCGTACCGATTATAGACGTAGCTGGTTTCAAGACCGACGCCGGTCGTCGAAGTCGCCGCCACACTGATGGTCGCCATCAGGATTTCGGCATTGCGATCGAGATACTCAAAGTCGTCGTTCGTCGCGATGAACGTGTAGTGGTCGTAGCCGAACGTCACGACCGCCTTGTTCAAATCCCAGAGGACGGAAACGCCGGCCGTGTTCTGGAAGCGGCCATAGTCGGCCACGTTGCTGAGGCCGGGTTCGCCGATCGGATCCTGCTCGAGCGAGAACCGATCATGGAAGTTGATGCGGAAATCGCTGACGAAGATGTCGAACGACAGCTGCGAACCGGGCGAAAGCAGGATGCCGTTCGTGTTGTACTGCGAGTTATCGGCGTAAAACGCGTAGCCGACGCCGATGTCGAAGCGGAGCGTGTTCAGCTGAGTGATCGGCCAGAGGGCGTTGAGATTGAACTGCGGACGGAAGATCAAATCCTCTTGCGTGTTCACCTCGGCGACGTTGATGTTGTCGTTGTACTCAACGCCAGCCGTCGCGCTGAAGCGGAAGCGGATCGGACCGACGAGTAAATTGTAAGGGATGCGGTCGGTCGATTGGCGACGCGCTTCCGCGGCGGCCTCCCCCGCGAGCGATGGACGCACGGCATCCTGCGCCTGAGCAAGAGTTGCCGCACAAAGCAGCGGCGCCACCATGGCTAGACCAAGCCCGCGAGCGGATATTTTGCGGCCGAGAATTGTCGATTTACTGCTCATAGGTTGAGGCGATGTCGTTGAGTTAGCAGGAGTGGTACCAGCCCAGCGGAATTACGGGATGGATTTCCCGTCACGTTCCGAACCCTCGTATTGTGGTCACCTGCATTCGTCGTATCCGCGCCATGGCGCTTGATGGCACCTGTTTTACGGAACGCGATAAATCGCAGCAAGTGAAATCCGCCGCCGTTTCCCTCGGGCCGGCGCCGCCGTTACCGCCGCGCCCGAGTGGATGACCACGCGATCTGCGTTCGTGCTCGTCCGCCGGCTGGCCAAAATTTTTTCGCCTTGGCCCAATCTAAGCTTTGAGGAGAATCACTATGAAACGGTTCTCGCATCTCTCCCGACCCGGCCGCGCCCTCCTCTGCGCGTTCGGCGCGCTTGCCCTTTCCGCGGCAATCCACACCTCTTTCGCGATCGCGAACGACGACCGCGCAGCGGACGACAGCATCACGAACGTGGCGAAAAACCTGGCGCGCATGAACTACGGCACGCAGATCGAGTGGACGACGCCGGACGGCCGCACCGCCGCAGTCGCAACGGCGAGCGAGACGAATCAAAGCGCCGCCGCGTTGATCATGGATGACGAGACGCTGAGCTGCCCTTTGCAGGAAGGGGAGACGACATTCGTCATCAAATTGCCCACGACCGCGCAGCTTGATCGCTTCACGTTTGTGAATGAGAACGCCGCCGCCGCCGGCAGCCTTAGGATCGCTGTTTCGAACTACAAGTTGCCGGCCGCGAGTCCGAAATGGACGGAGGTCGACGGCAGCATCAGCTTCACCCGCAAGCGGCTCTTCAATCTCTCGATGCTCGGAGTCGAAGCGCGTTACGTGAAGCTGTCGTTCCATGTCGAAAAGGCGGGCCGCATCGCGTCGCTCGGCCTCTACGGCGGGGAAACGCTGGAGCGATTCGCGTTGCGACAGGAGCGGAACCACCAGCAAATCACCTGGCTGTCCCACAGCGCCGCCGCGCGCGCCCGAGGCGTCGAAGACCAGCTGAACTTCAACTTCGCCAACCTCTATGCAAAAGCGCAGGTGGTGCACGTCAGCTCCGGCGCGATGCCGTCAGCGCAGCGGATGATCGACGACGATAACGAGACCGGTTTCCGCTTCGCGAACTCGGATCCGCATCCAACCGTGATCGTTGAGCTCGCCGCGAGCGAGCGGCTGAACCGGGTGAGCGCGCTCTACAAGATGCACGCGCCAGGACGGCTCGAGATTTTCCTGCTCGAAGATCTCAGCGCCCAAGCAATCGACCTCACCAACCAGAAGCCGGTCGCATCCGTGACGGACGACAACGGTGATGGCAAAGCGGCGGTCGATTTCGATCCGCACGGCGCGCGTTACGTGGCTCTGCGCTGGACGCCGGCCGACGATTCGGCGACCCCCGATCGGAGTTTTGAAATCGCCGAGATCAACGCCTTCGGCAATGTGCCGCTGGCGATGTTGACGTTGAGCGACGCGCCTGACCTTTACGCCGCGAATTCGAGCCCGTTGCAGACCGGCCGGGGCAGCCCCGACCTGAGCAACCGCCTCGGGACGCTCGCGATCCCGCCCACGCTCCCGACGATCAGCCACTAGCGTCCTGCCCTTGGCGACGCGAGCGCGCTGTAGCAGCGCCGCTCTGCCGACGTACTCGCACGCTACTCGCGCTTCAGATTTGCTGCGAGCGTGATTCCAAGGTCGCGCAACTGGCGTGTATCGACATCGCCGGGCGATTGCGACATCAGATCGACGCCGCGGTTGTTCTTCGGGAACGCCATCACTTCGCGGATGCTTTGTTCGCCGCAGATTAACATCACCATCCGATCGAGTCCCATCGCGATGCCGCCATGCGGCGGCGCGCCGAGCCGGAACGCACGCAGAATGTGGCCAAACATCGTCTGCTGATCTTTTTCGTTCATGCCGAGCGCGGCGAACATCTTCGCCTGCAGATCGGGCTCGTGGATTCGGATGCTGCCGCCGCCGATTTCGACGCCGTTCAGCACCACGTCGTACGCTTCGGCGCGGGCTTTGCCGTACTCGCCGGCGTCGATGAGCGGAACGTCCTCGGCTTTCGGACGCGTAAACGGATGATGGACCGCATTCCATTTGTTCTCCGCCGCGTCGAACGCCATTAGCGGGAAGTCGGTGACCCAGAGGAGATCGAAGACGTCCGAGCCTTCAGTCAGCTTCTGGAATTCCGAAATCCGCAGCCGCAAACGGCCGAGCACTTCGGACACGGTCTCCCACTTGTCGGCGGCGAAGAGGACGAGGTCGCCCTCTTCCATCTCCAGCTTCGAAGTGAGGGCGGCTTTCTCCTCCTCGGTGAAGAACTTTACGAGCGGCGACTGCCACTTGCCCTTCTCGACCTTGATAAACGCGAGACCTTTCGCGCCGTGGAGCTTCGCGATCTGCGTCAGCTCTTCCATCTGGCCCGTCGTCACCGACGCGAAGCCTTTCGCGTTGATCGCCTTTACGGCGCCGCCGGAATCGAGCGTGCCGCGGAACATCTTGAAGCTGCTGGCACCGAATGTGTCGGCGAGATCGATAAGCGGGATCGCGAAGCGGCGGTCCGGCTTGTCGCTGCCGAATTGATCCATCGCTTCGTGCCAGGTGAGGCGCGGGAACGGCGTCGGAACTTCGAGGCCGCGCGATGCACGGAAGACAGCGGCAAGCATTCCTTCGACGAGCGCGTAGATATCTTCGGGGACGATGAACGACGCTTCGATGTCGATCTGCGTGAACTCCGGCTGCCGATCGGCGCGGAGATCTTCGTCCCGAAAGCACTTCGCGATCTGGAAATACTTCTCGATGCCGCCGACCATCAAGAGCTGTTTATATTGCTGCGGCGCCTGCGGGAGGGCGTAGAACTTGCCCGGCGCAAGACGACTCGGAACGAGAAAATCGCGCGCGCCTTCCGGCGTGCTCTTGGACAGAATCGGCGTCTCGATTTCGACGAAGCCCTGTTCGTCGAGATAATCGCGCGTGGCTTTCGTGATGCGGTGGCGCATCCGCAGATTACGCGCAAGATGCGGGCGGCGCAGATCGAAATAGCGATGCGAGAGCCGCAGGTCTTCGTTGCTCGGATCGGAATCAAGCGGGAACGGGAGAACGTCCGCGCGGTTGAGAATGCGCAGGTGTTGCGGGACGATCTCGATGTCGCCGGTCTCGAGCTTCGGGTTCTCGGTGCCGGGAACACGCGCGGCGACGGCGCCCTCCACTTCGATGACGTCTTCATGACGCAGCGTGTGCGCGATCTCCGTGAGCGCCGCGTTTTCTTCTGGGCGAAAGACAACCTGCGTCAGCCCTTCACGATCGCGGATATCGATGAAAACGACGCCGCCATGATCGCGCAGCACATCCACCCAGCCCGCGAGCTTGGCCGTGCTGCCGATGTCCGCGGCGCGAAGCTCGTTACAATGATGGGTGCGATACTTGTGCATGGTTACTACGCTCGGGCTGACAAGTTGGAAGAGCGCGCAAGGTGCGCAAGCAGGTCTTCATGCGGCACGAGCTGTTCTTCACGGCTCGCGAGAGTCTTAAGCTTTATGTGCGGCCACTCGTCGCCGAACAACAAGGCAACGCGCGCGCCGAGCTGCTCGGCATTCTGGAATTGCCTGCCGACTTTCGCGGCGGTGATCGGGAAATCGACGCGATAACCGGCGTCGCGGAGCGCTTGAGTACTCGTTAGGGCTTCGGCTCGGCGTTCTTCCTTCGCGATGACGATGTAGATGTCGAGCTGTTGCTCGCGCGCGACGGCGGCTTCCATCTGCGCGCGGGCGGCGGCGTGCTCCTTGATGAGTTCGGCGAGAACGACGTCGCCCATCGCGAAGCCGAGCGCGGGCAGCGACGCCACGCCGTCGCTGAGATGACTCACGAGATTGTCGTAGCGTCCGCCGCCGGCGATCGCGCGCAGTTTGCCGCCACGGTCGAACGCTTCGAAGACGACGCCGGTATAATACGCGAGCCCCCGCACAATCCGCAGATCTACTGCTGCATATTCTGCGAGACCGCGCTGGTGCAGGCCGGACATGATATTGTCGAGCCTCTCGCTTTTGCCGACGCGATCGAAGACTTCGAACACAGGCGCGGCAAGTTCGCCAAGCCGCTCGGCTGATTTTTCGCGCGGCTCGCGTTCGCTTTTGTCGATCGTCTCGAGCACCTGTTGCCAGCGATGTTCCGGCACACCGTGTGTGCGCAGAAACTCGATCCAAAACTCGCGATCACTGATCCGCACCACGACATCATCGGCGGTGAAACCGAACGCGCGCAGCACGTCGATGCAGAGCGCGATCAGCTCGGTGTCGGCGTCGCCGGAAGCTTCACCGATGATGTCGGCGTTGAATTGATAATGCTCGCGGAGACGGCCGCGTTGCGGGCGTTCGTAGCGGAACATCTGCGGCATGCAGAACCACTTCATCGGCTTACGAAAATCGCGATGCGCGGCGGCGATCATGCGCGCGAGCGTGGGCGTCATCTCGGGTCGCAGGGCGACGGCGCGGCCGCCTTTATCGGCGAAGTCGTAGAGCTGTTTTGTGATTTCTTCGCCCGACTTCTTCTTGAACAGCTCGACGTCCTCGAGCAGCGGGCCGTCATACTCGACAAAGCCATAACGCCGCGCGACGGCGCGCCATTGCGCAAAGATGTAGTTCCGCACCGCACAGTCGGCGGGCAGGAAATCACGGAATCCCGGTAAAGACTGCATCAGCTTAGTTCAAGAACCTTAGCCGCCATGCAGCCGACCAGCGGTCAGTCCACGAAAATGGGGTGTCGGTTTGAATAAAGACTGAGCTGGAACAGTCGATTAACAGCACGACGGACATCTTCCGTTGAACAAAACAAAGGACAAACATGAAACACACACCACTTAGCAAATTGTTGGCAATCGGCGCGGTGAGCGCAGTCGCGTTGAGCACCGCTCTCGCACAGACGTCATCCACCACGACGACGACCGTTCCGAGCACAAGCACGAGCACGAGCGTGAGCACGTCGACTCTCGACGGCACGGGCACGATCACGACCTACTCGCCGGGCACCGAGTACATCGAGATGCGCACTGAAACGACCAAGGAGCCGGTGAAGTATTATTACTCAAAGAACACGACCGTCGTTGATTCGACCGGCGCGCCAGTCGACATGGCGTTGCTCCGCTCGGACCTGCCGGTTCGCTACAGCTACGTCAAGGAAGGCGACCGCATGGTGATCTCGAAGATCACGGTGCAGAAGCCGCTCGCGGAGATCCGCAAGACCGAGACGACGACGACCACGACTACGACCAAGAAGTAGTTGTCGGTTCGTTGACTACTCGTTAGTCGATCCATTGCAGCGCCCGCGGAACGTGTTTCCGCGGGCGTTTTTTTGTCTTCGTGCTCCTGCTCGGATCCTCGCGAGGCGAACGGCAGTCTCAGGAGTCGATCACGAGCGCGACCGCAAGTACCAGCATGAGTCTATGAAGCGTAGCCGTGCGGGAACTTCTGGTGCCACTTCCACGCGCTCTCGATGATCGCGTGTAATTCCTGGAAACGCGGTTTCCAGCCGAGCTCGCTTTTGATTTTCGCGGAGGCGGCGATGAGCCGCGGCGGATCGCCGGCGCGGCGTGGCTTCTCGACGACGGGAATGTCGAAGCCGGTGATCTTGCGGCAGGTTTCGATCACTTCCCGCACGCTTGAGCCGCCGCCAGTGCCGATGTTGTAGAATTCACTTTTCGGCGCCTCGAGCGCGAGGATGTGCGCCTGCGAGAGATCGAGAATGTGGATGTAATCCCGAATGCAGGTGCCGTCCGGCGTCTCGTAATCCGTCCCGTAGATCTCCACGTGTGACCGTTGGCCGAGCGCGACCTTCAGCACGTTCGGGATCAAATGCGCTTCCGTCCCGTGATCTTCGCCGAGCTTCTCGGAGGCGCCCGCGGCATTGAAGTAGCGCAACGCGACGAACCGCAGGCCGTGGATTTCGTCGTACCAGCGGAGGACCCGCTCAAAGGCGAGCTTTGACTCGCCGTAAGGGTTGATCGGTCGCTGCGGCAAGGTCTCGTCGATCGGGATCCGCTCCGGCGGGCCGAACGTGGCGCAGGTGGACGAAAAGACGAGCCGTTTCACGTCCGCCGCGACCATCGCGTCGAGCAGATTGATCCCGTTGGCGACGTTGTTGCGGAAGTATTTGGACGGGTTCGCCATCGACTCGCCGACCGACGCGCTGGCGGCAAAATGCATGACAGCATCCGGCGCGGTCCGCTTCATGGCGGCGTCGATCTGCTCCCGGTGCTCGAGGTCTCCTTCGATGAACTCCGCCCGGGCATCGACCGCACGGCGGTGCCCTTCCGAGAGATTGTCGAAAATCGCGACGTCAAACCCCTCATCCAGCAGCAGCTCGGAGCAGATGCTGCCGATGTAACCCGCACCACCGACGACCAGGATTTTCACAGGCTGAAGGTGGGACGCACCGTCAGCGTGTCAAAAGGAAAGCCGGAACGCGGCTGGACCGTTCGACTCCCGTTTCGATCGAAGCATCCGGTGTCCCTCGGCCTAGCTCTCCCCTCGGAAAGCGAGTTCCTGCCGCCGACCGGGGAAGAAGACGCGCGAAGATCTCGGCGGATCGCTGCTACAGTTCCCGCGGCTCGAGTTTCTTGCTTTCGAGGCCGGCGATCATCCGGCGAACGATGCGGGCGCCTTTGCGTGGGCGGAGAACCTTCAGGCTCTCGGCTTCCGAGCCCCATTCCATGACCTCGATGTCGACGTGGCGCACGCCCCAGCGGCGCATTTCGAACGTCGAGGGCTTGTAGAGGTCGATGTTGTTCGTCCCGATCAGCGCGCCGCCGTAGTCATCGATGATGTATTCGTCGCCACTGCCGACCACGCGAAAGCGGGTGCCGAGCGGGTAACGCGACCAATCGGAGGCGGCGCTCTTCACCCGGGCGTTTGAAAGCCGCTTGCCGATCGCGTTACGAGGGCCGCTCGCTTCGGTGTGCGTGTAGGCGGTGGTCTTCACCTTGTGAAGGCGGGCAGGCTTCACGGCAGCCGTCGACGCCGAACTAACCGTCGGCACAGTCGTCGCGACGCAGCTCGGGAGCAGCGCCGTGACGGCCACAACGAATGTAAGTCTTAGATAGTTTGCCATTTATAAAGCGGCCTCAATAGCCGTTGAAGGTGGAGCTGGCAAGCGATAATTTCCGCGGCGTCCGCACCCCATGACTGTCCAAAACTCCGGCCAAGCTGCCGTCGCCGCTGACGTTTTGCTCGATGGACGGCTCGCGCTTTTCCACGAAGAGCAGCTCTGGCTGGCCGTGGCGGACCTGCATTTCGGATACGAGATCAGCCAGCGAGTGGCCGGTCGGCTGATGCCGATGTGGGGGATGGAGTCGATCGAGGATCGACTGATGGCACTGATTGGCGACTACCGGCCTCGGCAGCTGGTCATTGTCGGCGACCTCGTTCACGACCGCGCCGCGGCGGCGGAGGCGGGCGAGCTGCTGCTGCGGCTGGCGAAGGTGACGGAGCCGATCGTCCTGGCCGGGAATCACGATCGGCACGTGGCTGGCTTAATCCCGATGCGAGAGTCGTGGCAGACGGATGGGTTCTATTTTCACCACGGCCATTGCGCACAGGAAAATGACGCGCGGGTGCAGGTGATCGGCCACCATCACCCGGCGGCAAGTATCACAGATGGCGCGGGTCTGCGGTTGAAGCTCCCGGCGTTCGTCCAACAGGGGAGCTGCTGGATTCTGCCCGCGTTTTCGCCTTGGGCGGCGGGCACGGCTTGGAAGGCGGACCCCGCGAGCCGCACGTGGCTTTGCACGCCCATGCGAATTCTCCGGCTGCCCGCCTGAAGTGCCACCGCAACTCTGCGCGAATGCGTTCTTGACCGCACACACCGTTCGGGCTTCTCGTTCCTCACTCCCGACACCATGCTGCCAGCCACCTCATGAAGCGTTTCCTGCCGTTCGCAATTATTCTTGTTGTCGCTCTCGTGGCGATTGGCGCCGGAGTGATGCTCTACCGCGCTAATAGTGAGACCGTGTTTCCGCCGATCCCGGGCGAGCTCGCGGCCGCGCAACCGGGCGCGAAGCCTCCGCATTACAAGGGCTCGGCAAAAGCGACGGTTGTCGTGGAGGAGTTCGCGGATCTCCAATGTCCGCCCTGTGCCAGTCTCTCGGTCTTGTTGAAAAAATTTGACCAGGATTATGGCGGCCGGGTGCGCGTGGTGTTCCGTCAATTGCCGCTCGATATGCACAAGCACGCCGTTCCGGCCGCGCATGCCGCGGAGGCTGCGGCGTTGCAAGGTCGCTTCTGGGAGATGACGGAGCAGCTTTTTCAACACCAGAGCGTCTGGAGCAAGGCGACGGACGTTCAGCCGATCTTTGAGCAGTACGCGCAGACGATCGGTCTCGACCTCGCCAAGTACAAAGCCGACCTCGCGCAGCGGGAGAAGTTGCAGAGCCGGATCGATGCCGACATGGCGCGCGCCGTGGCGATGGGCGTCACCGCAACCCCGACGCTGTTTCTGAACAATCAGAAGGTCCCGCAGCAAAGCATGAACGACGCGGGAATCCGTGGCGCGATTGAACGGCTGCTGAAGGGCGAGCCGGCGTTTCCTGCTGCGAGTCCCACGGCGACGCCGGCACAGGTGGCAACTCCGGCGCCGGTCGCGACGCCACCATCCGAAACAGCAGCGACACCTGCAGCCACGCCGTAAGATGGCACGCAAGAACAAGCCGCAGCAGGCAAAAGCGGCACCCACAGGTGCGCGCGCGCAGCGATTTATTTACATCGCGATCGCGCTGCTCGCGCTGGTAGGCGTGGCAGAGACGGTTTACCTGACAGCGCTGCATCTCGCGGGCGCACACGTGGCGTGCATCGCCTCGGCAAATTGCTCCCGCGTGCTCGGGAGCTCGTATGCGGAGATCAAAGGCTTCCCGCTCGCCGCGCTCGGCGCGGTCGCTTACTTCGGTGTCTTTAGCTTCAGCACCTTGTCGCTTTTCGGGTTTCGACGCGCGTCGACTTTTCTCGGCCTCACGATCGGGGGGATGTTCCTCGCGACTCTGTATCTGCTCTATTTGCAGGCCTTCGTTCTGAGGACGTTCTGCGACTACTGCCTCTTTTCGGCGGCATTGGTTTTTCTCCTCGCAGGGCTCGTGATTGCATCTCCGCCGCAGCGGCGGGCGTAGCGACATAAGCCATTTCGATCGTCTGCCAGCGCCTCCTGGCGCGGTACATCAGCGGTCCGTGGGGGCCATTTGACGGCGCAATCCCGATTCCGAATTAGCCCATCAACGCCATGCAAAACAACACACCCCACAACTCGGCTCCTTCTCATCTCCGCATTCTCGCCGCTGGCTCGCTCTTCCTCGCGGCCAGCGTGCTGATTTATCTCAGCGTCGCCGCGCCGCTCCTGGCCGCGACCGACGGCGCGCGGGCGGCAAGCTCGCAATCGGCTGATGCCACAAACTGGCGCGACAAGGTGGATCCTCGTGTCGCGGACGCCGCCGCGGCAGGCGAGACCGAGTTCATCATTTACATGGCGCAACAGGCAGACCTGAGCGCCGCCAAGTCACTCCCGACGAAGGAGGAGAAAGGCACCTACGTCTACCGCACCCTCACCGCGCTCGCTGATGCCACGCAGGCGCCCGTGAAGGCGATGCTCGCGCAGCGCGGCCTCACCTATAGCTCCTTCTGGATTTCAAACGCGATTTTCGTCCGCGGCAATCTCGACGCGATTGAAGCTGTCGCTTCACTCCCGGAAGTCGCGGCCATTCAGCCGGTCGGCAAAGGTTCGCTCAAGCTTCCGCCTCCGGAAGCGTCTGCACGCCCGGCGGGCGACGCGGTCACCGCCGCCGAGCCGGGTCTCGTTCTCGTCAATGCCGATGACGTTTGGGCGATGGGCATCAAAGGCCAGGGCGTCGTCGTCGCCGGTGCCGATACCGGCGTTCGCTTCACGCACGAGGCACTACGGAATCAATACCGCGGCTGGACCGGCTCTGCTGCGTCGTCCGTTCATGATTACAACTGGCACGACGCGATCCACGTTCCGAACTGGCCGCCGGAACCCGCAAATGCCTGCAACCCCGGCGGGCCGACTGGCGCCGGACAGCCATCGCCACTGCCGTGCGATGACGATGTCATCCTCGGTGGCGGTCACGGCTCCCATACCATGGGATCGATGCTCGGGTTCGATGGCGGCGCGAATCAGGTCGGTATGGCACCGCAGGCGAAGTGGATTGCCTGCCGGAACTTGAGTAACGGCGTCGGCGCCATTCCAACCTACCTCGAGTGCATGCAATGGTTTATCGCGCCCACAAAGATCGACGGTACCGCGCCCGATCCAACCAAAGCGCCCCACGTCGTCAACAACTCCTGGGGCTGTGTCGAGGGTTGCCCGCCGGAGCCGAATCCATTGCGCGACACACTCCAGGCGAGCCGCGCCGCCGGCATCTTCTACGTCGTCTCGGCAGGTAATGACGGACCTGCGTGCGGCACCCTCCAACACCCACTCGCGCGCTATCCGGAGTCGTTCACCGTCGGGTCGACCACGCACAACACAGACGTGGTCTCTGGCTTCAGCAGCCGCGGCCCCACGGCGGTCGATCCCCAAAACCCAGCGTCGCCGCTTTACATCAAGCCGAACATCACCGCGCCCGGCTCGGGCACCATGTCTGGGCAGCATATCCGCTCTGCTTTGCGCGCGAACGATAGCGCCTACGGCAGCCTGCAAGGCACGAGCATGGCTGGGCCGCATGTGGCGGGCTTGGTCGCGCTCATCATCTCTGCCAATCCGGCCCTCGCGGGCAACATTGACCGGATCGAGGACATCATCGAGCAGACGGCGGTGCGCAAAACGACCACCGAAGGATGTGGCGGCGACACGCCTATGCAGGTTCCGAACAACACCTACGGCTGGGGCCGCATCGACGCTCTCGCTGCCGTTAATCTCGCGATCGCAGACGCAAACGTAGTGCCTCTCGTGGGCATTGCCTCCCGTAAGACACACGGCGCTGCCGGCGCGCTTGATCTGAGCCTGTCGGGCTTCGATCCGGTCGTCGAACCCCGTGTCGGCCAACCGACCGATGGCAGCCATACGATCGTGTTCACCTTCGCGAACCCACTCGCCACCGTCAGCGGCGCCGTCATCGAGAGCGGCACCGGCACAGTCGCCAGCAGCGGCATCGGCACCGATGCACGTCAATACATCGTCAATCTCTCCGGTGTCGCAAACGCGCAGGAGCTGCGGCTCAAGGTATCCGGCATCACCGATACAACCGCCAACACCACCACGGCCCTGACGGTGCGGATCGGTTTCCTCATCGGCGACACGACCGGCAACCGGGCGGTCAACAGCTCCGATGTTGGGCAGGTCAAAGCACAATCCGGCGGTACCGCGAACAGCTCGAACATGCGGCTCGATGTGACGGCGAACGGCGACATCAACGCCACCGACGTCTCACTCGTGAAGTCGAATTCCGGAAATCGGATTCCCTAGCGCTTCACCGCTGCAGCGCAGTAACCGCCGCGCACTCAGCTACAGCCGCCGCAAGATCGGGCGCGTCTACCGCGACGCGTTTCGATCTTCGGCGGCTGGTGCGCTTGCCGCTCAGCATCAGGCAAAGTGCTCGTCGCTTTGAGGCGCCTCCGGCCTGTCGTCTGCCCGTCGAGAACGCGCCGTCGTGAAAAACCGAACAACTATTCCGCAAGTGCAACCGCCCACCAGTCCTTCGCGTAACTTCCGCACATGAACACAACGACATCTCCTCGTCGCACCACCGACTTTGAACACCGCGAAGGCTTCCTCGCGAAATCGATCGAAAAACAAACCGCCAAGCTACCATCCGACACCTTCCTCTGGCTCGCGCTCGGCTCCATCGCCACCTCCCTCACCCTGAAGGTCACCGGCCGCGACAAAGACGCGCTCTTCGTCGGCCAATGGGCGCCCACGTTGCTGCTCCTCGGCGTCTACAACAAGCTCGTGAAGCAACTCGGCAGCGACCGCACCGAGAACCGCGCCTAAGCGCGACGATTTCTTTTCACTAGGACAGCCGTTGTCCGCCCGTTCTGCTAACATGAACGGGTGACGCAGGCTGGCCGCACACCGACACAGCAGGCGCGTTTCGCGGGGCTAAATTCCCGCGATTCGCGCCTGCAGCTGTACACCAGCAACAGGCTCAAGCTGCTGGCGGAGCAACTCGCTGCGGTATTCGCCAAGCCGCTCAGCAGTGCGCTCAAACCCGAGGTCGTCGTGGTGCAAAGCCTCGGCATCTCCCGCTGGCTCACGCAGCAACTCGCGCGGCACCAGAGCATCTGCGCGAACATCCATTTTCTCTTCCCGCAGAAGTTCGTTGCCACGCTGTTCGACGAAGCGCTCCCCGGCCGCGCAGCCGGTCGATTCTACGCTCGCGAGATCCTCACCTGGCGAGTGATGGGCCTGCTCCCGCCGCTGCTCCCGCGCCCCGAATTCGAGACACTGCGCCGCTATGTCGAGCAGACACGCGCCGAGCTGCGCCTCTTCCAGCTGGCCGGCAAAATTGCGACAGCTTTCGATCAATACCTCGCCTACCGCCCGCAGCTAATCCTCGATTGGGAACGCGGCCACGAAGATCATTGGCAGGCGATCCTCTGGCGCGAGATCAAGCGCTCCGCACCGGGCCTGCATCCGCCAGCGCTCGCCGGGGAATTCAGCGCGGCTCTTGCGAAAGGCACCGCGGGTCTGCCGGAACGCGTCTCGTTCTTCAGCGTCTCCACCCTGCCCGAGTTCTACGTGCAGTTCCTGCAGGACATTTCGCGCCACACGGATGTGCACCTCTTCGTGATGCAGCCGACTCCTCAATGGTGGAGCGACATCCGCTCCGCGCGCGAAGAGGCGCGCGCCCGCAAGAAAGCACCGCCGTCCGCGCAGCTGCATCTGCAATTCGAACGCGGCAATCCCCTGCTCGCCTCAATGGGAAAACTCGGCCGCGATTTCCTGGACATCGTCAGCGATCTCACACCGGCGCAGGAGCATGACTGCGCCCGCGAACCGCAGGGTCACAGCATGCTCGCGCAAATTCAGCGCGACATCTTTCAGCTCAATCCCGGAGCGCCGCTAACGAGTGACACGTCGCTGCAAATCCACTCCTGCCACAGCCCGATGCGCGAGATGGAAGTGCTGCACGATCAGCTCCTCGCGCGCTTCGAAAACGACGACACGCTGAAGCCGCACGACATCGTCGTGATGGCGCCGGATATTTCCGCGTACGCGCCCTTCATCGAAGCCGTGTTCGATACCTCGCCCGACGCGCAACGCATCCCGTTCAGCATCTCGGATCGCGGCACGCGCGCGGAGAACGGCATCGTCGACACCTTCCTGCGCATCCTCGAATCCGTCGGCAGCCGCTTCACCGCGAGCAGCGTGATGAGCATCTTCGAGTCGGTCGCGCTGCAACGCCGCTTCAGCCTCACCGAATCGGACCTCGAGACGATCCGCACGTGGGTGGAGAAAACCGGCATCCGCTGGGGCATCGACGCCGCGCATCGCGCGGAGTTTGATCTCCCGGCCTTCGGCGAAAACAGCTGGCGCGCAGGTCTCGATCGTCTCCTCCTCGGCTACGCCGCGCCCGCGCATGGCGAGCAACTCTTCGATGGCATCCTCGCGTTCGACGAACTGGAAGGCAGCCTCGCGGAGACGCTCGGGAACTTCTCCGAGTTCATCGAGACGCTCTTCACCGCCGCCGCGAATCTGAAGAACCCGCGCCCGTTGATTGAGTGGCAGGAGACGCTGCGCGCGCTGGCCGAACGCTTCTTTGAAATTGACGACGAATCGGAAGCGGAAACGCGGCAGCTGCGCCGCGTCATCGAAGCGCTAGGCGAAGCCGCCGCGCTTTCGGCGTTCGAGGATGCGATCCCGCTCGACGTCCTGCTCGCGCATCTCGACCAGGCGCTCGCCACGACCGAAAGCGGCGTTGGTTTCCTTGTCGGCCGCGTCACCTTCTGCGCGCTCAGGCCGATGCGCAGCGTGCCGTTTCGCGTTGTCTGCCTCGTCGGGATGAACGATACCGCCTACCCGCGACACAGCACCGCGCCGGCGTTTGACCTCATCGCACAGAATCCGAAGCGCGGCGATCGCTCCACGCGAGACGATGATCGTTACCTCTTTCTCGAGGCACTGCTCTCCGCGCGCGACGTTTTCTACATCAGCTACGTCGGGCAATCGATCCGCGACAACAGCAAGCTCCCGCCCAGCGTGCTCGTGAGCGAGCTGCTCGATTACACCGGCTGCCCGGTCACCGAGCACAAGCTCCAGCCGTTCAATGCCGCCTACTTCGCAAAGGAGAGCGCGCTCTTCAGCTACTCAGCCGAAAACTGCGCCGCCAGCGAAGTTGCCTCCGCCGGACGCGCCACGCCGCCGCCGTTCATCGTCGCGCCGATCAGCGAACCGGAAGACGAGTGGCGCCGCCTCGACAGTAAACAGCTGATCAATTTCTTCGGGCATCCCGCGAAGTTCTTCATCAAAGAGCGGCTCCAGATCCGGCCGGCCGAAGACGACGAACTCCTCGAAGACAGCGAGCCGACGGAAATGCATCAGCTCGCCAAGTACAACGTGCAGCAGGAACTGCTCGCACGCGCGGTGAAGGGCGAACCGCTCGAGCCGCTGCTGCCGATCATCCGTGCGCGCGGCGAACTGCCGCCGCGGCATGCGGGCGAAGCTCGACTGCGCGGGATGTGCGAAGCGGCGGAGGAATTCGGCGCGCTCGTTAGGCAACACACCAACCACGATGGCACCGCTGAGCCGCGCGAGGTGCTGCTAACGATCGACCGCTTTGAACTCCGCGCCCGCTTCGACAATCTGCAGGCGCGTCGGCTGGTGCGTTATCGGCTTACGACCCGTAAACCAAAAGACCTGATCGGCGCGTGGATCGAGCACCTGATGCTCAACTGCGAGGAACCAGCCGAGTCGCTCCTCATCTCAGCGGACAAAAACAGCCAGCCGTTTCTGGAGAACTTCGTCGCGATCGACAGCGCAACCGCACGCGAGCAGTTGCACGAATTGCTCGACCTCTACTGGAAAGGCCTGCGCGAGCCGCTTCGCCTCTTCCCCAAAACGTCGCTCCACTTCGTGGAGAGAGAAATTAAGCCGTCGCGCGATTCCACACCGCTGCAGTCCGCGCGAAAAAAGTGGGCGGCGCCGCCGGAGCAATGGGAAGCCGACCGCGGCGCGCCACCGGAGTCAAAGGACGACTACTTCCACATGGCATTCCGTCACGTTGCCGATCCGCTCGACGAAGAGTTTCAACGCGTCGCACGCGCAGTGTTTCTCCCGCCGTTGGAGGCGCAAAAGAATTGAAGACGCGCGAGAAGTTCGACCTGCTCGGCACCGACATCGGCCCAGGCGCAATGTTGATCGAGGCGAGCGCCGGCACCGGTAAGACGTTCACGATCGCCGTCCTCGTCCTGCGCCTCCTGCTCGAGCGGCCAGAGATCACGATTGATCGCATCTTGGTGACGACGTTCACCGAACTGGCGACGGCGGAATTGCGCGGTCGCATTCGCACACGTCTGCGAGACGCGCTCGCGATTTTCCAAGGTGCGTCGACCGACGACGAGCTGCTTGCGCAGTTACACGCGCGCCACCGCAACGATCCCACCGCCGTTGATCGCCTCGAGGCCGCCCTCATCAATTTCGACGAGGCGCCGATCTACACGATCCACGGCTTTTGCCAGCGGGTGCTCGCCGAGCGCGCGTTCGAGAGCGGCACGCTATTCGACGCCGAGTTGCTCACGAATCAACGCGAGCTGCTGCGCGAGATCGTGCACGATTTCTGGCGCACGCGCTTCTACACCGGCGAGCGGCTTCCGGCGCTGCTGGCGCTCCGCGGAAAGATCAGCACGCGCCAGCTTTTCAACGACGTCGAGGAGCTGACCAAAAATCCCGATCTCGTGGTGCGCCCGGCGCAGTTCCGCAGCTACGCCGAGATCGGTGCCGACATCACGCACGTGCTTACGCGTTTGCGTGAGGATTGGGAGAAGGAGCAGGCGGGAATTCGCGAGCTCTTCCGCGCGAACGCATGGGCGAAAGGCAATCACCAGGAGGCCGACTATATCGCGTCGATGCTCGACCATCTCGACGCCTGTCTTTGCAGCAATACCGCGACCCTCGAGCAGCTGGAGTGTGTCGAGACGTTCGCCAAGAGCGCCGTGCACAAGAACACCCGCGCCGGTAAGCCAAAGCCGATGCGTGAAGTGTTCGATCGCTGCGAAGAAATATGCGCGCTGACCGCCGAGCTTCTCGCCGCCTTGCGCGCGCAGTTTCTCGGCTACGCCCGAACGCAACTGCGCGAACGGAAGCTCACTCGCAATGTCGTTTCTTACGAAGATCTGCTCACCCGTTTGAGCGACGCGCTGAACGGCGCCGGTGGCGACGAGCTCGCGGAATCGATCCGCAGCCGTTATCACGCCGCGCTCATCGACGAATTCCAAGACACGGATCCCGTCCAGTATTCGATCTTCTCCCGCATCTACCGCGGGACCACGGCGCCGGTCGCGTTCATCGGCGATCCGAAGCAGGCGATCTACGCGTTCCGCGGCGCGGACGTATTCACTTACATGAACGCCGCCCGCGAGACGCCGCGGAAATTCACACTTACGACCAACTGGCGTTCGGAGAGCCGGCTCGTGAACGCGGTGAACACCATCTTCGCGCAGCCCGATCCGTTCCTGCTCGAGGAGATCCAATTCGAGCCTGCAGTCGCCAGCCCGCGCGCTGATGAAACTCCGCTCGTCATTGGCAGCAAACAGGAGCCGCCATTCCATCTCTGGATTGCGCACGACGAAGACGACCTGCCCGATCGCGTTGCTTCGGAAATCGTGCGCCTGCTCGCGAGCGGCGCCACGATCGGCTTGGATGAGCTGGAGCCGCGTCACATTGCGGTGCTCACGGGCACAAACGCGCAAGCCGCGGCGATGCAGAATGCTCTCCGCGCGCGCCGCGTTCCAAGCGTGCTTTACAGCAGCGCCAATATCTTCACCTCCCGCGAAGCGCAGGAGCTGCGCGATACCCTTGCCGCCGTCGTGCAGCCGGGCCACGAACGCATCGTGCGCGCGGCCCTTGCGACCGACGCGCTCGGTCGCACCGGCAACGAGCTTGATGAACTTTCGCGCGACGATCTTGCCTGGGAAGCGGAGTTGCTGCGCTTCCAGCAGCATCACGAGATCTGGCGCGATCGTGGATTTATCCAAATGCTGCGCCATCTCGCCGCCACGCATGGTGTCCGCCAGCGCCTCCTCAGCTACCCAGATGGCGAGCGACGCCTGACGAACTTCCTCCATCTCGCCGAGGTGATGCACACCGCGTGCTGCGAGCAGCGACTCGGCATGAATGGTCTGCTCAAGTGGCTGGGCCAGCAGATGCAGGGCACCTCTTTCGCCGATCGCGAAGAACACGAGCTGCGGCTCGAAAGTGATGAGCGCGCGGTGCGCATCATTACTGTCCACAAGAGCAAAGGGCTGGAATTCGATGTGGTCTTCTGCCCGCACGTCTCGTGGTATGGGCCGGGACGCGCTACGTTCCACGACCCGGAGGCGAATTGGCGACTGACACTCGACCTCACTGATCGCGACGCGCACAAAGCCGATCGCGAACGTGAAGCTTTGGCTGAAAACCTGCGGCAGTTTTACGTGGCGCTCACTCGCGCGAAACGGCGCTGCACAATCGTCTGGCGGGCAAAGGACAAGCCGGATAAATCAGCCAGCGCTCGCCTCCTCGGTGCGGGCACGCAGCCTGAGATTGCGGCGAACGAAGATATCGTGCTCGCGCCGCTGCCGGAGCCTAACGAGACGCAATTCGTCACGCCCGCGACGCAAGCACCAGCGCTCGAGCCGCGGGTGTTTCGCGCTGAGATCGACCGTAGCTGGGGGATTGCGAGTTTCAGCCGATTGATCAGCGGGCGTGAAACAGAGGCGTCTGATGAAGGTCTCGTGCTGGACAATGTTGCGCCGGCCGAAGAACCGCTGCCGCTGCAGGGAATCCACGCTTTTCCACGCGGAATGCGCCCAGGGACATGTCTGCACGAAATCCTCGAGGAACTGGACTTCCGCAACACGGCGTTGGCGTCGGAGCTCGTCTCGCGGAAGTTGCGCGCTTACGGCATCGAAGGATTCGATGAGCCTGTGCTGGCGAACGTTTGCCAGCTTTCCGAACTGGCGCTAACGGCCGATCACTTCACGCTCGCCGACGTCGATCCGCTCGCGCGCATTCCGGAGCTGGAGTTCATGTTTCCGATCAACGCGTTCACGACCGCGAAACTGGCTGCCGTGTTCGGCAACGAAATTCCGCTGCGTGTCGATCGCCTGCAGTTCAACGCGATCAGCGGGTTCATGACCGGCTTCATTGATCTGATCTTTGAACACGGCGGGCGGTTCTACTTCCTCGATTGGAAATCGAACTGGCTCGGCCCGGATCTCAGCGCCTACGGACCAGCGGCCGTGCAGTCGGAGATGCAGCGGCATTTCTACACGCTGCAGCTTTGCCTGTACACGGTGGCGCTGCATCGCTACCTGCAGGTGCGGAAGCCCGGCTACGACTACGATGAGCATTTCGGCGGGGCGTTATACATTTTCCTGCGCGGGATCGATCCGACTAATCCCCAGAACGGCGTCCATCATCAGCGGCTCGACCGCGAATTCGTAGAGAAACTGAGCGCGATCTTCGACCGATGAACAACGAGCCAAACTTCAGCACACTCGATCGGCAGTTCGGTGACTTCGTCGAGCGGCTTCATGGCTCGCCAGCGCCGGAGTTGCGCAGTGCGGCGATCCTCGTTAGTCGCCGGCGTGCCGAAGGCCACATCTGCATCCCGGTCGACGGGCTGCCAGCGAGTCGCACAATCGGTTCAGGAGAGGAGTTCACACCCCTCGTGCTTAACTCGGGTCGGCTGTATCTACGGCGGTATTGGAAATACGAACGGCAGCTCGCGCGAGCGATTTTGCAGCGCGCGGCAACGACGAAGACCCGCCCGCACAAACGGAACGGCGACCTACAGCAGATTGCGGCTGCGAATGCGGTCGCGCGTAATTTTTCGGTGATTAGCGGCGGACCGGGCACGGGGAAAACGCACACGGTCATCACGATTCTCGCGTGGCTGCAGCAAGAGAGCGGCGGCAGTGAGTTGAAGATCGCGCTCGCGGCGCCGACCGGCAAAGCGGCGGCACGTTTAACCGAATCGTTGCGCGCGGCCGCGATACCGCACGAGGCGACGACAATCCATCGGCTGCTCGGAACGATTCCAGATTCGCCGTACTTCCGGCACAACGCTGAGCGCCCGCTCACCGCTGACGTCGTGATCGTCGATGAAGCTTCGATGGTCGATCTCGCGCTGATGGCGAAGCTTGTTGATGCGGTGCCTCTCACGTCGCACCTGATCCTGCTCGGCGACCGCAACCAGCTCGCTTCGGTCGAAGCAGGGAGCGTCCTCGCCGACATCTGCGAAGCTGCGCAGTCGAAGGAGTCACCGCTGCGCGGCGCGGTGACCGAGCTCGAGCGCAACTATCGCTTTGCCGAAACGGGTGGCATTTACACGCTGAGCAGCGCTGTAAATGCGGGCGATGCCGAGTCCGCAGCCGCTGTGCTGCAGCGGCGCGATACTGAAGTGCGGTGGCAGAAGTTGCCCGCAGCCACCGATCTTGGCACCATGCTGCGCGAGCGGATTGTCGCCGGCTTTCGCGGGTTCCTCGAAGCGGCCGATCCCGAAGCGGCGTTGGAGCAGCTGCAGCGGTTCCGGATTTTATGCGCGGTACGACACGGCCCGTTCGGCGTGGAGAACCTTAATTCATTAGCCGAGGAAATCCTCGCCGATGCCGGCCTGCTGGCGCCGCGCACCGCCTGGTATCGCGGCCGGCCGATCATGGTCACCCGCAACGATCGCAATCTCGCACTCTTTAACGGCGACAGCGGCATCATCCTGCCCGATCCGGACGCGGGCGGTGAGCTGCGCGCCTTTTTCGTTTCCGCCGAAGGCAAACTGCGCCGCTTCCTCCCCTCGCGCCTGCCGCAGCACGAGACCGCATTCGCGATGACCGTGCACAAAAGCCAGGGCTCCGAGTTCGACCGCCTGCTGCTCCTGTTGCCCGCGAAAGACAGCCCGGTGCTCACGCGCGAGCTGCTCTACACCGCGATCACACGCGCGCGTTCGAACGTGGAGCTCTGGTGCAACGAAGAGATCTTCCGCGCGGCCGTGTCGCGGCAGACCGTGCGCAGCTCCGGCCTGCGAGATGCGTTGAGCGGCGGGCAATGACCTCCCGCTGAACCGCGCGACGTCGCCTCCCCCAAACGGAATTTGATTGAACAGGTGAAATGTCGATGCGGAGATAGGCTGATGTCGCTCCGGCATATCATTCTCGCTGCGCTGCTCGTCGTCGGCAGCGGCACCGTCAATGGTTTCGCCCAGAAGACGTTGACGCTCGATCAGGCGGTTGCGCTCGCGAAGGAGCGGAATCCCGAGATCATGATCGCGCGGAAGCAGGTGGAGGCGGCACGCGGTGGGCGCATCGAGGCGCGCGCCGGGGTTCTCCCTTCGGTGCTGTCGACCGGGCTGCTGCGGAAACGCGAGAATGTCGAAGAATCCCGGCTCCGCGGCGACGATTACAACGCATCGCTCCGCGTCGTGCAGAGCGTCTACAGCGGTGGTGCCGTGCGGGCGCGCAATGTGATCGCGCGCTTGATCGAAGAGCGGCGCGACCTGGAGCTGGCGGCAATCACCGACCGGGTCGCGATGGACCTGCGCGTAGCGTATTACGAGCTGCTGCTGAATCGCGCGAAGATCGGGGTGCAGGAGGAGTCCCTCCGCGTGATGCAGGACGAATTGAAGGCGCAACAGGAGCGGTTCGTCGCCGGCACAGTCGGCGAAATCAATGTGCGACGCGCGGAAGTGTCGCTCGCTAACGAGCAGCCTGATTTAGCCGACGCGCAAACGCGACTGCAGAACTCGTATTTGCGACTGAACGAGCTTGTCGGCGCCGAATCGAGCCGGCGATCGACCGCGCAGCGCATCGAGATTGCGGGCCGGCTCGAGTATCTGCCGCGCCGTCCGGATCTCACCGAGTGCCTCGCATTCGCGAGCACCAGCCGACACGAGATCAAGGCGCGGCAGCTTGAGGTCGAGATCGAAGATCAGCAGATGATTATCGATCGTGCTGAGCTGAAACCGCGCGTCGAGGCGTTCACCGGGTACGAAGTCTACAGCGAGCGTGATCCGGAAGTCGGCGGCAACTTCAACCACGGCTACGTCATCGGGTTGAACGCGAGCTGGCACATCTTCGATGGTTACGCGACGCGCGGTCGTATCCTTGCAACGCAAGCGCGGCGCGAGGCAGCGGTAATGGCTTTGCAGGCGCAACAGCTCGCGGTGGAATCGGAGGTGCGCAGCGCGTTCTTCGATCTCCAGCAGGCGAATCGCATTCTCGAATCGGAAACGCAGAATGTGCAGAACGCGAGCGAGTCCCTCGAGATCGCACGGAGCAATCTCACCGCCGGGCTCGGAACGCAGCTCGACGTCTTGCAAGCGGCGGCCGATGTAACGCGCGTGCGCACGACGCGGTTGAACGCAATCTATCTGCACAACGTGGCGCTCGCGCGCCTCGCCCGCGCGACCGCGCGCGAGCCGGAGCAGCTCGGGTTCGCGGGAAAGCTCGGCACGCTCAAAGACGCGCAACGGCAGGCGCAGGCGTTTGAGATGGCGCGGCCGCCTTCCTCGTTAAACAACCGATGACGCCGCAGAACGGAAAGCGCTGTAGCCGCGTCGCTGCGTCGACGCGCCACGCGTCCGATGCAGTCCACGCCCGAAACGCCGACGCAGCGGCGTTGCTACAGCGTTTTGCGACCTGGTTCGTCGCCGGTGTGATCGGTTGTTCACCGTACATCTCCAATGCAGTGACCCTCGATGCCGCGCTCGCGCGAGTGGTCGAGCGAAATCCCGAGATTCAGGAAGCGAAAGCGCAGCTGGAACAAGCCGCCGGTCGGCGGATGATCCTCCGGGCGATTGCACTGCCGGATGCGCGATCGCTCACGCCACTCGGCGTGCAAGGCGGCAAACGCGCCGGCGAAGACACCGTGCAACCATTCGCCTTCGGTCGCGGCGAATTCGCGCAGCCGCTCTTCAACGTCGCGATTCGCGCTTCCTACCGGCGCGGCAACATCGAACTGCTCCTCGCGCAACAGCGCCTGAACGTCACCGCGATCGAGCAGTTGCACACCGCGCGGATCGCCTTCTACACCGCCGCCTATCACGAATCGCTCCGCGCGCTCGCAGAAGAGCAGCGCCTGCGCCTCGAGGCGAACGTCCGCGCGCAAACGGACCGCTATCAAACCGGCACGGCGCAGCGCGGCGCGTTGAACGTGGCGCGCGTGCTCGAACAGGAGCTCACGCCACGTATCGAAGAATCGCGGCGCATCAGCAACGGCGCGCTGCTCACGCTCGCGCAACTGATGGGCGACGACCTCGGCCGCGGACGTGAGTTGCCAACTGCAGAAGGTGAACTGCGCTACACGCCGATCGATTTCGACGTCAAGACCACCGCGATCACCGCACTCGCGCACCGCGCCGACCTGAAACTCGCGCGCCTGCTCGTGCGCGCGGCAGCAGAAGATCAGCGCATCATTGCGGCACAATATTATCCCTCGATTGGGGCGACGATCTCTGGCGATTACATCCCGGTCTCGGAGATTCGCCGCGGCAGCGAAGGCTCGGCGCGGCGATCAGACGATATCATCTCATCCGAGATCCGCGGCGGCGCCGTCTACACATGGCGCGTGGTCGACAACGGCAGAGTCGGCGGCGCGGCGACACGACAGCGCGCCGCACGCGAGATCAACGAGCTGGTGTTGGCGAAGCTCGAAGCAGAGGTGCCGCGCGAGTTAACACGAATCCAGAACAATGTCCGCGCGCTCGCGACGCGTCATACATCGCTCACACGCGCCTCGAGGCTAGCCGAACAAAGTGTCGCCGACGTGCTCAACAACCTCACCGCGGGACTCTCATCGCAGCTGGAATACCGGAGCGCCGAAAGCAGTTTCCTGCAGTCGAAAGCCGGTGTCTTGACCGCGGCCTTCCAGCAAAATGTCGCGCGCGCGGAACTCGACCGCGTCGCCGGCCGCTACTTTCAGTTTTCCGACGACACCAGAGCAAAGCTGCATTAGTTCCAGCCGTTGAACCTGCTGCGTTCGAAGAAGTCGCTCGGGGCGATCGCCGCCGGGCTCGCGATCGTCATCGCGCTCGGTTGGTACCTTATGCTCCCCGTCGCCGAAGTCGCGGTGGTGCGCCGCGGGACCGCGATCTCGGCCATCTACGGTACGCTGCGGATTGAGCCGACGTTCCTCATCAACGTGCGCGCGCAGAACGGCGGCTACATTCAGTTTTCGGACACTCTCGCTGCCGGTCGCGGCGCAATTGGGCGGCCGGTCCAGAAAGGCGAGCTCTTCGCGACGATCGCGGATGAAGCGACCGCGCGTCAGCTGAAACAAGCGCGCACCGACCTGCAGGCCGCGCGCGAACGTGCCGAGCTGCCGCTGCCGTCTTCGGAGCCGTTGCGCGTTGCCGAAGACACACTGAAGCGGCTCGAGCGGCTGACGTCGTTGAGCAATGTGCCGGCGGTCGAGCAGGAGAAAGCGAAGAGCGAAGTCGCGCGGCTGCAGGGGCAGCTGCAAACCGAGCGGATTGAGCGCGATCGGAACCTCGAGAGCCTCGAGGAAGCGTTCAAGAAGCTGGAGGCGCAGATGAAAAACTCCGAGATCCGCTCGCCGATGGACGGTCTGCTCACGGGTATGAAAGCGATCGACGGCGACCTCGTCTCCGAAGGCAACGAGCTGTTCACCGTCTCCTCGCGGCAGAACTACGTGCGCGGTGAAGTGAACGAAGAAGACGTCGGCGAGGTGAAGATCGGCATGAACGCGATGCTCCAGGTCTACGCTTTCCGCGCGCGACAATTCAACGCCAAGGTCACCGCGATTTTCCCTGCCGCCGATCCTGAGACGCAGCGCTATACGATCATCCTCGATCTCGAGAATCCGCCCGAAAATCTGCTCGCCGGAATGACGGGCGAGATGAACATCATCACCGGACGACGCGAGAACGTATTGCTCATCCCGACGCGCGCGTTGCTCGTCGATCAGGTGCTCATCGTCGAGAGCGGCTTCGTCCGCGGTCGGACGGTGAGCATCGGTTACCGCACGCTCGATGCTGCGGAGGCGATCGAAGGCGTGGCCGAAGGCGAGCACGTGATCCTGTCCGATCAGGATAAATTTCGGCCGGGACAACCGGCGCGCTCGCGCATCGTGCCGACGCCGGCTGACGCGACCCGAGGGTGACGCCGCCGCTCTACATCGCGCTGCGGTTTCTGCTGCATCGCAAGCGCGCGTTTCTGCTCAGTCTCTCGGGCGTCGTCTTCGGCGTTGCGATCTTCATCTGCTCGCAGGCGCAGACTCAGGGCTTCGCGCAGCAGTTCATCAACTCGACGCTCGGCAGCAACGGCTCGTTGGTCTTGCGCTCGCGTTTTCAGCCGCTCGGCGCCGGCCTTCCGGTTCCGCCAAAAGCCTCTTCGGCTAAAGCGAACGCGACGCATCGCCGTTATCTCGAAGGCGTGACGAATGCGCGCGAGATCATGCGCGTCAGCCGGCAGTTTTCCGACGTCGCCGCAGCATCGCCGGTGTTGCGCGGCACGCTGAGCGCACGGTCCGGCTTTGAGAACGCGACCGTCGATCTCTTCGGAATCGATGCCGTGCTGCATCTGCAAACGACTGACCTGAAGCGGCAACTAATCGACGGAAGGTTTGACGATTTCCGGAACAACGCGATGTCGGTCATCGTCGGCGCGAAACTCGCGGAGGTGCTGAATGTCGCGGCTGGCGATTCGGTGCAACTCCTCTCGCCCGGCGGCGAGTATTGGCGGTTTACCGTTGCGGCAGTCGCGCGCAGTGGCGTCGGCGCAGTCGATGCGTCGCGCGTGTATTGCCATTCGAAGATCGCGCAGACATTGCTGCACAAGCCGTTCCCCGCTTCGATGATCATCTACAAGCTGCGCGATCCGGAGCGCGCGCCGGCCCTGGCGAAACACTTCGAGACACTCTTCCAACACGACACGCAAAGCTGGCAGGAACGCGAGGCGGGCAATTTGCAGCTCTTCATGACGCTGCGCATTTCGGCGGCGATCACCGTCTCGTTAATCATCCTGCTGGCCGGCTTCGGCATCTTCAACGTCATGACGATGTCGGTGCTCGCGAAGGTGAAAGAGATCGCGATCCTGCGGTCGATGGGCTACCGGCGCGCCGACATCAGCGCGATCTTTCTTTGGCAAGGCGCGATGATTGCGGCCGCGGGTTCGGTGCTCGGTTGCACAGCCGGCGCGCTGCTGACGTGGGGCGTTTCGAAGATCCCGATTCGCGTGCGAGGCATCCTCGTGGCCGATCACTTCCTCGTCGATTGGGATTGGCAGCACTACTTCTGGGCGACCGTGCTCGCGATCATCGCGGTGTTCATCGCGAGCTACGTGCCCGCACGACGCGCCGCGCATCTGCCGCCGGTCTCGACGCTGCGAGGCTCCAGCGTATGACCGAGGAGGTGCGTCTCAGTTGCGAAGGTGTCGAGCGTTACCTCGGCGAGGACGAGTCTCGCGTGCATGCGCTCCGCGGCGTGTCGCTCACGCTCGAAGCCGGCACCGTCCACTCCGTCGTGGGGCCGTCGGGCTGTGGCAAAAGCACGTTGCTCTACATCCTCGGTTTGCTCGACAAGCCGGACGCCGGCACGGTCTCGATCCGTTCGGAAGCCGTCTCGCTGTTGCCCGATGACGAGCTCTCGCGCCGCCGCAACGAGTTGATCGGTTTCATCTTCCAATTCCATTTCCTGCTCGAGGACTTCACCGCGGAGGAGAACGTGATGATCCCGATGCGCAGGCTTGGAAAAAAGTCCGAGAAGGAGATGCTCGATCGCGCGGCTGAATTGCTCGATGCAGTCGGTCTCGGCTCAAAGCGCGCGCGACCGAGCCGCCATCTTTCCGGCGGCGAGCAACAACGTGTGGCGATCGCGCGCGCTCTGGCGAACCATCCGGAAGTGATCCTCGCCGACGAGCCAACAGGTAATCTAGACACGAAGAATTCGCATCGTGCTTTCGAGCTTCTGCAGCGGATCGTACAGGAACGCCGCAAGGCTCTGCTGCTCGTTACGCACAACCCCGATATCGCGGAGTTGTGCGATTGGATTCACGAGATGAAGGACGGCCGGATTATCAATGTGCATCCGCGCGGCACGCGACCGGAGGCGATCAGCCGATGAAGATCTTTCTTACCGGCGCGAGTTCAGGAATCGGCCGCGCTACTGCTGAAGCGCTCACGCGCGCGGGGCATGAAGTCTGGGGCACGTCGCGTGATCCGGGGCGCGTGCCGACGTTGCCGAATCTCCACGCGGTGCGGCTCGATCTTCGCGATCGCGCGTCCATTGAGGAGGCGTTTCAACTCGCGATCCGCGAAGCGGGCGAGCTCGACGTTGTGATCAACAACGCTGGCAGCGGTCACTTCGGTCCCGCCGAGCATCTGACCGCCGACGTTTTACGCGAGCAATTCGAGACGCTCGTGATCGCGCAGGTGCAGCTCTGTCAGCTGGCGATCGGCGCGATGCGCTCGCGCGATCACGCCCTCATCATCAATGTAACCTCGCTGGCGGCGCGGCTGCCGGTGCCGTTCATGGCCGCATACAACGCAGCGAAAGCGGCGATGGCTTCGTTCACGATGTCGTTGCAGCTCGAGCTCGCGGACACACGTATCCGCATCGTGGATTTGCAACCAGCGGACATCGCAACCGGCTTTAACGATGCGATTGCGAAGCCGCCTGACGTCCCTGCCAGATACGAGCAGCGCGTGAGCCAAGCATGGACTGCCGCCGACCGGGACATGAAGGAAGCACCGGGACCGGAGCTGGTCGCACGTAAGATTCTCGAGCTCATCGTGAGCGATGATCCGCCGCCACGGGTTACAGTAGGCGGTGCGTTTCAGGCAAACGTGGCGCCGGTGCTCGATGCCGTTCTGCCGCACCGTGTGCGACTGTGGGCCTTGAGGGATTACTATGGGATTTGAGATGGAACAGAAAGCCGTGACTGACGCCGTCATCCTGATGGCGGGCGTCGGCTCGCGGCTTGGAACGCAAACAGGCGCGATTGCGAAGCCACTGGTGCGGATCGGCGGCCGTCCGCTGATTTGCTACACGCTCGACGCTCTGCAAAGCGTCGCGGTGCGCACGGTTCACACGGTGATGGGCGCGACCAGCGAGCGGCTGAGACAAGAGTTGGAGCCGTTAGTTCCGGCGGGTCTACGACTGAATGTGATCGTCAATCAGGAGTGGCAGAAACAAAACGGCATCTCTGTTCTCTGCGCCGATCGGCACGCGAGGTCGCCATTCTTTCTCGTAATGGGTGATCATCTTTTCGAGCCGGCGATCCTTGAGACGTTGCTTGTCGAAAGCGATCCGGAGCAGGTGAACCTCGCAGTCGATCGCAAGATCACATCGATCTTCGATCTCGATGACGCGACGAAGGTCGCGACTGACGGAGATCGCATCATCGCGATCGGCAAAGATCTGCAGGATTACGACGCGATTGACACCGGCGTCTTCCTTTGCTCGGACGCGATCTTCGATTACCTGCGAAGCGCGCAACGCAACGGCGATTGCAGTTTATCGGACGGGATTCGACTTATGGCAGCCGATCGCAAAGTCGGCGCGATCGACATCGGCGCGGCATGGTGGCAGGACGTCGACACGCCTGAGATGCTCGCGCGCGCCGAAAAAGAATCAGCTCGCCTGCTGCGCGACGGCGGGAGCCGGCTGACGGAGGAACGCGTTGCTGGCGAGCGCTGAACTGATCGCGCCGACGACAAAGAGAAGGTGGAGATTTACCTCTGCCAGCCCGAGGGCCGCGAAGACCAGAAACGCGAGCATCGCCATGTCACGCTTCGTTAGTTGCACGAGCCACCAGGCTAAGTTCTCGCCGATGCAGAGAATGCCGGAACGCGCGACGAGCTCGTGGTGGCGTTGATATAAAACGCCGTTCCATCTGCCGGTAGGTCCGGCGGCGCTGGCGCGCGAGCGCCGCAGGAAGACGATTCCTTCGCTGGTCAGTGTGAGCACCGCCGCCGCGACGCCTTCCGCAAAGTAAAACCACCCGACACCGGGCGCCTGACGCTCCAGCCCGATGCCGAGGCCGAGTGCGAGGAGCACGTTGCCGGCAAGATCAAGCAGACTGTCGAGGCGCCGGCCGAACTCGCTTTGGAGAAACTTGGCGCGCGCAATCTCGCCATCGCAGCCGTCGAGAATGCTGTAGAGCTGGAAAATCGCGAATCCGATCAGAAAGCCGGCATAAGTTCCGCGGCAGAGGAAAAGCGCCGCGCAGATCGGCAGCGCGAAAATCAAAATGCTCCACGTGCTCGGCGTAAGCGGCAGCTTCAGCAGCCACCGCGAGACCATCCGCGAGAGCGGCCGATTGACGTAGCGCGAAGCGAGTCCGTCTTGTGTCTTGCCGGCTTGCGCGAGCAGATCACGCTCAGAAGTGCGAATCTCACGCGCCGAGGAAACATATCTCCACTGCTCATCAACGCGCAGCGTTCGGCCACTCGCGTTTAGATCGGTCGCAAATCGCACTGCGTGATTTTGCCAGAGACCAGCACAATTCGCTTCCACTCCGACCGGCGCGGGTAACTGCGCGAGGAGACGCGGGATGCTGCCGCGGTACGGCAACAAGCGCGTGCTGAGGACGAAGTCGATCGCACTGTCATCCGCGAGAAACTCCTCTGCGCGATCGGTGAGCTCGATCCCGGCGATGCGCGTCCGCGGCATTCGCCGCGCTTCTGCCGCAAAGTTCGTGTTCCAAAACACGCAAACCTCCATCGGCTCGTCCAGCTGTTCCGTCGCCGCGTATTCGCCTAACGAGAGAAGCAAGCGCTCGAGTTGGCGCAGGCCCGCGATCTTCCAATCCGCCGATTCATCCGCGAGGATCAGGACCCGACGCAGCGTTCTGCTGCCGGCCATCGGAAGCACAGCGCTACGACTCATCGATACGCCGCGAGTAGATGCGGTACGTCTTGTACTTGTCCGCTCCGATCGCCTCGAGGAAGCGATTGATCATGTGATTGTTCTCTAGCGTCATACTGCACTCGCCGAAAAATTTCCGCGCGATCATCCCGCTCTCGATGACGCGCAAGACAAGCATTTCAGCAATGCCGCTGCGACGATGTTTCGGCACCACGCCGAGCGCTACCAGGCGCATTCGCTTCAGCCGGCTCTTTCGATATAGAAGCTTCACGAGGCCGATGGGAAGCCCGAAAGTGGTGAGGCGCCCGTCGCGCGGCACGGCGGCGTTGATATCGGGCAACGTGAGGATGAACGCCGCGGGCTCGCCATTCACTTCCGCGACGAGCGTGAGGTCCTTGATCACGATCGGTTTCATCTCGCGCGCCATGTGTTCGAATTCCGCGGGCGTGAACGGAACGAACCCCCAATTGTGCTGCCACGCTTGGTTGTAGACTCCGCGAATCCGCACGCTTTCGGCGGAGAGATCGCCGAGGTTGATCGGCCGAATCGTAACGGGATGCCGCTGCTTCAGCGCCGCGGCGAAGCGGCGGAGGCGCTTCGCGGCGCGATCGGGCTGCGCGATCCACCACGCGTAGAAATCTATCGTCTTCTTGAATCCCCAGCCTTCGACCAGCCGTTCGTAATACGGCGGATTGTGCGAGGTGAGGATCATCGGCGGGTGCTGGTGGCCGTGAACGAGGAGCCCGCAGACATAGTTTGTCGAGTAATCGATCGGGCCCATGATTTCATCGCGGCCGCGCGCGCGGAGCCACGCTGCGGCCGCCGCGAACAGCGCGCTCGCCACGCTCGTGTCGTCGGTCGATTCGAAGAGGCCGAAGCAACCGACATTCGATTGGTGGACTGCATTGTAGTTCGGATCATCGCTCGCCATGATTCGGCCAACGATCTCGCCGCCGCGCCGCGCGAGGAACAGCGCGGCGTCGCCGTGCCGATAAAACGGGTGCTTCTTGCGATCGAGGAATTCCTTCCGCTCGATAATGAGCGGCGGCGCCCACGCCGGATCGTTCGCGTAGATGCGCCACGGAAACTTAATGAACGCGTTCCGCTCAGCGGCGGTTTTGACTTCGTTGACGACGACGGATTCGGCGCTCATCACGCCTCACTGCGCGTTTCACCGGCACCACCAAGGCGCCTGAGCAGCGAAGCGAAAATCACCTCGTGGCGCAGCAAAACGTAACCGAGCAGCACATTCAGCAGCGTCACTTCAACCACCAAATACCAGATCGGCTGTCCGAGCAGAAGGAGCGCGAAGAGCAAAAACATACGCGGGTTCGTGGCGAGACAGTTGCACCACGGGACGAGCGGCAGGCAATCGGAACGATACTCACTCTGCAGCCACTCCGGCGCGCCGGCGGTGGTCGCGAGACGAAGCTTCAGGAGATTCGGCGCGAGAGTTTCCTGCTGCCGCGTGTAGTTGAGATAATTCCGCAGCCCGCATTTGCGCAAGAAGTCGCGCCAGGGCACGGCCGCGTACGCCTGCCGCACTGTCGCGGAGGAATTCGCATCGGCGCTCCGTTTGCCGGCCACGAACTGCATGTACGCGTTGCGATAATGATCGATCATCATGCTCTGCACCGCGTGGCTCGCGGCCGCCGCGATCGTCAGCAGCCAGATCGCCACGGAACCCCCTTCCGCGATGTAGCGAAGCGTGAGATGTAGGTAGACGCTCGTGAAGACGAGATAATCGGCCACGCCATCGACGATCGCACCATTGAGCGAGCCGCGATTCGTCAGGCGCGCGAGCTGGCCATCGGCGTTGTCGAGCGTGTTGGTCAACACGTGCAGCAGCATGCCGAGCATGTTGAGCCGCAGGTCAGGATAGAAATACAGATGGCCGGCCGTCATTCCGATCGCGGCGCCGAGCAGCGAGACCATGCTCGGTGTGAAGCCGATCGCCGCGAAGAAACGCGCGAACGCGTAGCCGATCGGCCGGTAGAAGTAGATATCGAGCGCGCTTTCGACGTCGCGCGTCTTGTAGGTGCTCTCGACCCCGTCGCACGGCGGAACGCTCATTCCGGAGGACGAATCGCCGAAGCGACCGTCAGGCTTTCTGAAGCACCTCGGGGACGAGCGTCTCCTCGAGAATTCCTAAAGCTTCATCGAGATCTGCGCGGGTATGGTTCGCAGTGACGCAGGCGCGGAAGCAGATCCGGTCCTCGGGAACAGCCGGATAATCGACCGGCGCTACCCACAAACCGTTTTTCCGGAGCTCGTGCCCGAGGCGATACAAACGCCCGCGATCGCCCACCACGAGCGGCATGATGTAGGTCGTAGAGGCGCCGGTGTCGATGCCGAGCGCGTTTGCGCCATCGCGGAAGTAGCTGGCGTTATCCCAGAGACGACGGCGCAGCTCCGGCTCCCGCGTCGAGATCTCGAGCGACTTCAGAATGGCCGCGACGACGACCGGCGGTAACGCGCACGAATAGACATACGGATGCGAATAGAAGCGGAGGTAATCGAGCGTGTCCTGCGGACCGGCTACAAACCCGCCGACAGCCCCGAAAGCTTTCGAAAACGTGCCGTATATCAATGGAATGCGATGCTCGGAATGGAAGTGTTCCGCCGCGCCCCGACCGTGCGCGCCGCAGCCGAGCATCGAATGCGCTTCATCGATCAACACCGTCGCCTCATGCGCCTCGGCGACGCTCAGCAGTTCCTCCAGCTGCGCGAAATCCCCCTCCATCGAGTAGATGCCTTCCACGATCACGAGCGGCCGCTTTCCCTTCCGCCGCTGCAACGCATCCTCGAGCGAGTGCGGATCATTGTGCTCGAACCGGTCGACGCGCGAGCGCGAAAGAACTGCGCCATCGCGCAGGCTCAGGTGCGAGCGATCGTCCATGATCGCGACGTCCGTTTTGCGCAGCAGTCCTGAAATTGTGCCGAGTGCGCCGCCGAAACCGCTGTTGAACAACATCGCGTCCTCGCGGCCGAGAAAATCCGCGAGCGCCCGTTCGAGCTTGCGGTGGAGATCGGTCATGCCGGAGAGCGTCGGCGAGCCGCACGCGCCGAGACCGTACTTCGCCAGCGCCTGTGTTGCGGCCTCGATAACCTCGCGCCGATTCGCGAGCCCGAGATAGTTGTACGAGCTGAGGTTGATGACCGGCTGTGGCTGGCCGTCGTATTCGATTGTCGTGCGCGCATCAGCGCTGCTCAGCATCGTCGGTTCGTAGAGCTGCGCCGCATGTGATGCGGGGCCGTGAAGCCATTCGATGAATCCTTCTGGCGGCGTCAAGGCATCCTTGCTCGCGCCCACCACGAAGTCACCGAGGCTCAGACTTGGGTCGAAGCCAATATCCGACTCCGGCCGGTCGTCTCCCCTCATATGCACACCGCCACAGTTGCGGGAAACTCGTCTGGATTCAACGCTATATCTCTGTTGCTGGCGTTTTCCGCCATTGAGCGCCGTTCTGACGCTACCGCACTTTCATTTCAGCGAAACGCCCGGCAGGAATCCGTGGCCGCGTGGCCGGCCACAAGATCGGTTACACAGCGCCGAGCTGCCGGTGGAATTTTCCCCAACCATTCATTCTGCTCGATCCGATTACCGAAGATGTCGAAGAAAGAGACGACCGGCCAGCGACGTGGCCGACCGCGCAAATCCGCAACGGGCACGAAACCGGCAGCAGCGGACCCACAGGAACCGCGAGAGCCGTTGATGCGATCGATCGCCATCTTAGATGCGGCGCTGCGGGTGTGGGAAAGCAACCGCAGCGACAAGCCTCTCCGGTCCCCCTGGACTCGCAGCTCGCAGACCTCAGCACCCGCGAGCTAAGCGGCGCGGCGCTGTGGAATCTCCGTGGTCGCGACGCGAATCCAGCTTCGCGGTTTGAGGGTGCGTAACCTGCCATAGGCCTTTTCGCGATCACCGAACGCGCTGGCGACCCTAACGGGATTCGAACCCGTGTTACCGCCGTGAAAGGGCGGTGTCCTAGGCCTCTGGACGATAGGGTCAGGAAAGCGCCGCCAATATCAGAACAGTGTCCCGGCCTTGCAAGCGATTTACCGGCGATCGCTGCTCGCGCGGTTCGCATGCGATTTCAGGTTTATCAATAATTCGGCGGTCCGCTGCGTTGCGCCGCGATGCGGTGCGAGAACACGCTCCGCGTTGCGCACCAAACGCGCGCGGCGCTCATCATCACGCAGAAGCTTCGCCGTCACTTCGCTGAGCGCGTCCCCATCTTGGACCTCGACGGCCGCATCTTCGCGAACGAGCGCACGCGCGAGCGAGCCGAAGTTTTGCATGTTCGGCCCGAACACGACGGGCTTGTCCGCCAGGATTGGCTCGACGGGATTTTGGCCCCCATGTGCAGTGAGGCTCTTGCCGATGAAGACGACGGTCGCGACCGTGTACCAATGCCGCAGTTCGCCCGTCGTATCGAGCAGCAGGCAATCGGGCGCAGGCACGCCTTCGCCGTTCGCTTCGCTGCGCAACGCGACGCTCAGGCCAAGCTCCTGCAGCATTCCACGCAGCTCGCGCGTCCGCTCGACGTGACGCGGCGCGATCAGCAGAACGAGCGTGGGGAATTCCTCCCGTAGATTCAGAAACGTCCGCGCCAGAATCTCCTCTTCGCCGGCATGCGTGCTTCCGCCGAGCAGGATTGGCTGCGTGTCCGGATTGATGCTGAACCGTCGCAGCACCTCGAGAGCGATCGTCGGATCACGCTGCGTGTCCTCCGGATCATACTTGATGCTGCCCACTTCCTTGATGCGGTTGCGAGATATGCCGAGCGCTTCCCACCGCTCGATGTCGCGCCGTTCCTGCGCGCAGACGAGATCGAGGCAGCGAAAAGTCGGCTCGATGATCCGGCGAAAGCGTCGGAAGCGGCGCTCGGATCTCTCGGACAAACGCGCATTCACGAGCGCGAGTGGAATTCCGCGTGCGCGCGCACCGGCCGCGAGATTCGGCCAGACTTCCGCCTCCACAAGAATGATGCGCGCAGGCCGAATGATCGCGAACGCCCGCTGCACGACCGGCCAAAAATCGAGCGGGTTGTACATCACCTGCATCCATTGCGGCGCTTCGGCCTCGGCAAAAGCGAATCCGGTCGAGGTCGTTGTGGTGAGAACGCAATGAAACGCGGGATCGAGCCGGTGCCATCGCGCCGCGAGCTTCAGCGCGATTGCTACCTCACCGACGCTGACGGCGTGAATCCAGGTCGTCGAATGCAGCGACCGCCGCGCACGTGCTTCGTGACTGTAGATGCCGAAGCGCTGGCCGAAGTTTCGCCGATAGTTTCCGCGCCGCCGCATTTTCACGAGGTACGCCGGCAGGAACAGCAGCAAGCCGACCGGGAACAGGAGGTTGTAGATCAGCCGGATCATTGAGGCTCCGAGACCGCGTCAGCCCTCCAGGCCGCGTGCTTCAGAAACAGCACTTCCGTGGCACCATATGTCTTCGCGCGCACCACTTGCCACAACGGCGACGAGAACAATTTCTCCTCCGGCCGTTTCTCGAGAATGAAGAGGCCTTGCGGCTCGAGCAGCGCCGCGAGATTTTGATTCTCGAGCAGCAATCGGGTGAACTCGCCGCCCGTCTTCGTTTTCTCATACGGCGGGTCGGCGAAGATGATGTCGTAGCGCTCGCGCGTTCCGGCGGCTTCCAGAAACGCGAAGACTTCCTGCTTCCGCACCCGACCGCGCAATTTCGTCCGCACAAAGTTCTGCTCGATCGCTTTCACGGCGGCGGCGTTCTCCTCCACAAACATCGCCGCGGCCGCGCCGCGACTCAGCGCCTCGATGCCAAGCGCGCCGGTGCCCGCGAACAAGTCGAGCACACGCGCTCCGATAATGCCGTCGTGCAGGCTGGAAAAGATAGCCGCCTTGACGCGATCCATCGTCGGCCGCACCTCTGTCTCCGGAACAGCGAGGCGCGTGCCGCCGGCGCTGCCCGCGATGACTCTCATGGCGAAGGCGGTGGCGGCGAAGGCTCGGGCGCTTCTCGGTTCGGCGCCGGAGGTTCCGCGGCGGTGGTGGGCGGCGCCTCCGCAGGCGCAGCGACTTCTACCTTGTCTCCCTTCGATTTTCGGTCGCGTCTCCCCCGCAGCAAGCTGCTGATGACTCCCCCGAGGTCCTTCAGCTCCGCGCCGACAATCTTCTCCATTAGATTGGTTCTCGGGCGCTCGATAGTACCGTTGACTTCAAAGTTCACGGCAGCGAATCCCGGTTGCTCGATCGGCTGGAAATTCTCGCGAATCGGACGAAACAGCTGACGCCGAATGTTGTCATTGATCGCGAGCTGCGAGTTGAGCCGGAGCTCGCCGTCGAAGCTGATCGTTCCGACTGCCGAGAGCCGAATATTCGACGAGCTGAGAACGAACTCGTCAACCGTGACGAGGCCAGGCGTGATGTGGTACTTCACCTGTGCCTGATCGAATTGCAGTCGACTCAGCTCGTCGATTTGCAGCAACTGCCCGAGCGCGACGAGCAGGCTGTATTGGCGCACCTGTCCTTCGCGCAGATGGATTTCGCCGACGCCACTCAGCGCATTCGGATCCGCTGTCTTGCCGCTCGCGTGCAGATGCCCTTCGAGCCGTCCCTGCACCATTCCCGCGGGCCCGCCCGCTTCGGTCACGATTGTGTCGACCTCGAGATCCTGAAATTTCACTTCGACGGTGAAAGGCGAATCCGCATCCGCCGGTCGCATGTTGAACCTGCCGGTGATTTCGCCGCCCGCTGCGCGCGCGGTGATGTTCGAGAGGTCGAGTTCCTCCGGGTCGTACTTCAACTGCGACTGCAAGGCCTCGAGGAAGAAGCGGTCGCGGAGCGAAGTCTTCTCGATGCGCGCGTTTCCCTGCAGTGCGGTCGCATTGCGGAAGTTCGAGCGAAACCGAACACCTTCGAACGTGGCGACCGGCTTCTGCTTTGAATCGAGGAATCGGAAGCTGCCATCGGTCAGCATCACCCGCCGAATTTCAGGCGTGAACGGCGCTTCATCGTCGGGCTCCGGCTCCGGACCGGGAACGATCTCGCGCGGTGCCGGTGGCGGCGAAGTCCCGACCGGCGGCGGTGACGCTGCCGCGACATCCGGCGGGCCCGCAGCATCCTCGCTCCGCAGCGATGACGGCAGACGCCATTTCCCATCCGCGTTTTGCGCCCAAACGACCTTCGGATTGATCAGCGAGATCTCCTTGATCACGAGTCGCTGCGCGAAGAGCGAACCGAACTGAATCCGCAGCCGGAAGGTCTTCGCGTGCAGAAAATCTCCCGGAATCGATTCGTCATCCTGCGGCATCGTGATGCCGGTCAGCTTTAAACCCCACCACGGCGTGACGCTGATCCGCTGGATGCGCAGCGTCGTGCCAAGCCGCTGGCTCAGCTCCTGTTGAATCCGCGCTTGTGTGGCGTGCGACTGCACATACAAATTCACGGCCAGCAACGCGATCGCCACGACGCCGAAAATGACGCCGGCAACGATCAGCGCGACACGCGTGGCTTTTTTCACGCGGGAAGGTTACGCCGCCGCAGTTTGAAGAAAAGATCAAAGCCCGTGCGCCCGAGGAGACCTTGAGACGGATCGCTGTCATTTTGAATCCAGCTGCGCGGGGCGACCGCGCGAAGCGCCTCCGGGCGCGGATCGAAGGGCTCGGCGAAGGTGTCGTTCTGCAGGCGACGTCTTGCGGTGGCGAAGCGGAGTCGCTCGCGCGCGCCGCCGTGAAGGAGGGATTCGACACGGTGGTGGCTGCGGGCGGTGACGGCACCGTCAACGAAGTCGTGAACGGCATCGCAGGCACCGACGCGGCGCTCGGCCTCCTGCCACTCGGCACGATGAACGTCTTCGCCACCGAGCTCGGGCTGCCGGTCAACGATCTCGAAGCGTGCTGGCAAATCGTGCAGGCAAATGGAACCCGCCGCGTCGACTTACCGAGCGCAAATGGCAAGCATTTCGTGCAGCTCGCGGGCGTTGGTTTCGACGCGCAGGTCGTGCAAGAGACCAGCCGCGCGTTCAAACGCAGCTTCGGGCCACTGAGTTACATCGTAAACGCGGCCCAGATCGCGGCGCGGCCGCCACCGCAGTTGCGGATTGAGTCGGAAAACGCGGTCACCGAAGAAGGTTCCTTTGTACTTATCGGCAACGGTCGACTCTATGGCGGACCGTTTCCGTTCTTCAAGCAGGCGGTGATCGATGACGGCTTGTTCGACGTGCTCGTCTTCAAACGCCTCAATTACCTCGAGATCGTCCGCTACATGCAGGACGTGATCTTCAGCTCGCAGATCACCTCGCCGGAGGTGGAATACTTCCAGACGACGTCGTTACGAGTGACCAGCGAAACGCCGGTGCCGGTGGAGATCGACGGTGAGCTGATCGGCAATTGCCCGGTCGACTTTCGGATGAATCATTACGGCCTGCGCGTCCTGGCGCCCGCTTAGAGAAATCGTTTCTGTAGGGGAAGCTATTAGCTTCCCCAGTTTCCGATTCCAACTCATCACCGCCTGCAGAAACTCGGGAAGCTAACAGTTTCCCCTACAGGCATCCGCCGCCGCGGATTTCAGAATCGACAATAAAAGTCCGGTGCGATACTCTCGTTCCCATGCGCCTGTCCGGCCGAAAGCCCTCGTCGTTCACACGACCATGGACACAGCGCCAGCGCGTCATTCTCCTCGCGCTGATCAGCTTCAACGCGCTCGCGTTTGTCACCCAGCTCTTCCTGGATGCATACGATCCCGCGTTTGTGGCCGCCTACCTCGGGCTAAGCGAGACCGGGATTGAAAACGCGTACGCGTGGCAATTTCTGACCGCGCCGTTCATGCACTACGGCGCATGGCATCTCCTCGGCAACACGATCATTCTTTATCTGCTCGGTCGCGATGTGGAATGCATCGTGGGTCAGCAACATTTTCTCTTCCTTTATCTCGCGGGCGCAGTAGCAGGTGAACTGGGGCACCTCTTTCTTATGCCTGCGACCGCCGTCCTTTTCGGCGCGTCCGGTGGTGTCGCTGCGGTCCTGATGGCGTACGCGACGATCCTGCCGGAGCTCGAGCTGACCTCCGGCCGGGTCTTTGGCCGAGCGCTGCGGCTCAAAGCGAAACATCTCGCATACGGCGCGATGATCCTCGGCGGCGTGCTGTTGTTCGTGGATCGTACCGGCGTTGTCACCCACAGCGCGTATCTCGGCGGATGCATCGCCGGCTGGCTCTACGCGCATCTGCTCGGCTTCGGGCGGCCGTCGTTCGTCCAGCGCGCGCTCCACCAGCGCAAAGCAACTGCAGAGCGCCACCTGCACATGAACGCGGAGCAATTCATCGCTGAGGAAGTGGATCCGCTGCTCGAGAAGATTTCGCGCGAAGGGATTCAGAGCCTTACCCGCAGCGAGCGCCGCATCCTCGCGCAGGCGCGCGAGAAGCTCGTCGCGAAAGCCTAACGAGTTCTTGGTTGCCGGCCCGCGAAACAGCGGTTTCGCATCCTCGCTCTCCGCGTTAGCAGTTCCCGGTGAGCGACCAAGCCAGCTGGATCAAGCAGAAGGCTGCGAAGGCGCTGAACGCCGGCCAGGTTGAGCGCACCCTCAACACGCTCGCGGAAAAATGGCCCGCGGAGGAAGACGATCTCCGGGCGACGATCGAGCAGTTCCCACTCGGTGAAGACGCGCTGCTGCATCTGATTTCCGTCTCGAGCATCTGCGCGGCGCGCCTCGCGCGTGATCCGCAGATTCTGATCTGGCTGCGCCATCCTGACGTTTGCGCCGATCGCCGCGGGCGCGGCCGAATGCTCACCGATCTCCGTCGCGCGAGCGACAACATCAGCGAGCACAACTTCCGCGCGCTTCGGCTTTGGAAAGGACGCGAGATGCTTCGGATCGCCTTGCGCGAAGTGGCGGAGGTCGCGCCGCTGGAGGAAACGACTGCCGAATTATCTGACCTCGCAGAAGTCTGCGTCACGCAGGTATTCGATTACTGGAATAACGAGCTGCGCAGTCGTCTTGGCTCACCGGACGCCGAGTTCGCGGTCCTCGCACTCGGCAAGCTCGGCGGCCGTGAGCTGAACCACAGCTCCGATATCGACGTCCTCTTCTTCTACAGCGAGGAGGGGCAGGTCACCGCCTCACTGACGTATCACGAGTGGTTCAATCGGGTCGCGACGAAAGTCTTCGAAACGTTCGCGGCGAAAGATCCGGCCGGCGCGCTCTTTCGCATGGATCTGCGCCTGCGCCCGGAAGGCACGGCCGGCCCCGTCGCCCGCTCGCTCGAGAGTCTCGAGAACTACTACTGCGGCTTCGGCGAAACCTGGGAACGTCTCGCGCTCACCAAAGCGCGCCGCATCTGCGGGAGCGAAGAACTTGCCTACGATTTCCTGCGCGAGCATCAGCCGTTTATCTATCCTCGCAGCCCGACGCCGGAGTTGCTCGATGAGATCGCCGCGATCAAACGACGGATCGAGCGCGACATCGTCGGTCACGAGAATCTCGATCGAAACGTGAAGCTCGGCACCGGCGGCATTCGCGAGATCGAGTTCGTGGTGCAGGCGCTTCAACTCCTGCACGGAGCGCGTCATGCGTTCCTTCAGGAAACGAGCACGCTCAAAGCTCTCCCGGCACTGGCCGAACTCGACCTGCTGCCACGTCACGAAGCGCTCGATCTCGAAAGAGCGTATCGCTTTCTGCGACGCGTCGAGCACCGCCTGCAGATCGAAGGCGAGCAACAAACGCACACCGTTCCTGAGGAAGGTGAAACGCTCACGCGGCTGGCGTTGAGTCTTGGCTTCAGCACGACCGCCGATCTTTCCGCTGCGCTCGCGCAGCATACCGGGCGCGTCCGCTCAATCTTCAGCCGCGTCATTTCGAGTCGGCCGCAGGACAAGGAATCGGGCGCGATCCAGCTCGGGATGTTTCAAGACCAGGCGAGCGCCGGCAAAGCCATCGAGCAGCTGGCGCAGGCGCGCGGCAGTTTTCATGTCGCGCCACGGACGCGGCAGATCTTCCGGAAGCTGCGCCCGATGTTACTCGAGCAGTTGGCAACAGTCGTCGATCCCGATGCCACGCTGACGCAGTTCGTGCGCTTCGTGGAGGTTTACGGGATGCGCAGCCTCCTCTTCGAGTTGTTGGTCACGAATCCGCGCTTGCTCGAGTTGCTCGTGAAGACTTTCGACGCCAGTCGACACGCAACCGACCTGCTGATTCGTCGGCCGCAGTTGCTCGAAGAAGTGACACGACCGGGCGTGCTCGACCGCAGCGTCAGCGTCGAGCGACATCTCGCCGCGCTCCGCGCGACTGGCGCTTCCGCCGGGAACCTCAATCCCGCGCGCGCGTATCGTCAGACGCAGTCGCTGCGCATCCTGCTCCGCGACATTCTCGCGCTGATGGATCTGCCGGCGCTGCTTCGCGAACAATCGGCGCTCGCGGAGGCGTGCCTGATTTTTGTGCACAGCCTTCTCGCCGGTTGCGATGAGGTCACGATCATCGCGCTGGGCAAGTTCGGTGGGCGCGAGCTGAGTTATGGCGCCGACCTCGATATCATTTTCGTCGGCGAGAACATCCGCGCGACGCAGGTGCTGCTCGTCGAGATGGGTAAATCAACCGCCGAAGGATCGATTGCGCCGCTCGATGCGCGGCTCAGGCCTGACGGTGAGAAGGGGCCGCTCACCTGCTCCCTCGCGGCGTATGCGCGGTACTACTGTAATCGGGCGCAGCTCTGGGAAATCCAGGCGCTGACGCGGGCGCGCGTAGTCTGCGGAACGCGCGGCGATGAGTTCATCCGGCTCGCGCAGGAAGCGTGGCGCGCGGCCGGCCAGCGTGCCGATTTGTTCGCGCAGATCGATGCGATGCGGGAACGAATTCGTCGCGACCGCGGAAGCGGCTCGGGAGGTCTCGATTTCAAAACGGGTTTGGGCGGCATCGTGGAGGCGGAGTTTCTTGTGCAAGGTCTGCAGATGCGCGCGGGCGCATGGAATCCGCAGTTCAGCTTCGCGGTGACCGATCTGAAGGAGCTCGGAATTCTGTCCGCGAACGACGCCGCTGCCTTGCAGATCGCGTACGATTTTCTCCGCCGTTGCGAAGCCGTCCTGCGCCGATGGGAGAACAAGAGCGTCGCGTGTCTGCCGGCGGATGAAGGCGAGCAACGGAAGCTCGCGCGGCGTGTCGGGGCGAAAGATATCGGGACATTCGGCGAGCAATACCGCGCCGCGCGTGAAACGATCCACGCGATCTACCGGCGCTATTTTGCGGGGTGAGATTCTGTAGAGGAAGCTGTCAGCTTCCCGTCTTTCAGAATCTGGGGAAGCGAACAGCTTCCCTACAGCGACACCGCTGCGACGCCCCGCCTACCAGACGCCGACGTATTGAATCACGCGGCTTAAAATATAAAGCGTGATCGTAATGCCGAGTGCGACGATCACCGCCAGCACGACGATCACGCCGATCACGAAGACCCAATCACCGCGCTGCGAACGCCGCGCCGCGTGACCTTCGGCCATATATTTCTTGATGATCGCATGATTGCGCGCGTTCGACTTGAACCAGAAGGAGAACGCATCGCCGATCACCGGCACGATCCCGATGATCTCGTTGAGCAGGATGTTCAGCGACATCCGCACGAGCACGATCTTCGGCAGTCCCTGCCGCGCTGCTTGCACCAGCGCGAGGGCGGAGACAAACGCTGCGCCGGTGTCACCCACGCCTGGAATCAGCCCGAGCAGTGGATCGATACCGAACCGGAACTGTGTCCCAGGCACCCGGATCAGATTGTCCATGAACAACGCCAGCAGCCGAAACAGCGGCTCGACTGGTTTGCCAGCCTTGCTCTCCGGCGGCAGGACTTCCCATTCGGCATCCTGCACGCGGGCCTTTCGCTCCACGTCGGGGCGCGTTGTCATTTCAGCCTAACGAATGGCTCCGATTAACCGGGAATTTCCTTCAGCATCTGCGTGTTCGTCGGGAATTTCTTCACGAACATCAGCAAACGCTCGATCGCTTCCTGCGGTTTGTGGCCGGCGAGTCCGCGCCGGATCAGATTGATCTTCTCGAGCTCCCAAGGCTGCAGCAGCAGTTCTTCGCGCCGCGTGCCGGAGAGAAAGATGTCGACTGCCGGATAAACACGCGAGTCGCTGATCTTGCGGTCGAGGACGAGCTCCATGTTACCGGTGCCTTTGAACTCCTGGAAGATCAGCTCGTCCATGCGGCTGCCGGTTTCGATCAGCGCCGTGGCGACGATCGTGAGCGATCCGGCTTCCTCGGTGTTGCGCGCAGCGGCGAAAATCTTGCGCGGAATTTCCATTGCGCGTGCATCGATACCGCCGCTCATCGTGCGACCGCCACCACCCGTCGCATTGTTAAACGCACGCGCGGTGCGCGTGATCGAGTCGAGCAGGATGAACACATGCTTGCCGGCTTCCACCATGCGCTTCGCGCGCTCGATCGCGAGCTGCGCGATACGCGTGTGGCTCTTGATGTCGCTGTCGTTCGAGCTCGCCATGATCTCGGCGCCGGGGCAGGAACGGCGGAAGTCGGTCACTTCCTCAGGCCGCTCATCGACTAGGAGAATGATCAATTTCATCTCCGGATGATTCTTCGTTACCGCATCCGCGATATGGTGCAGCAGCGTGGTCTTGCCGGTGCGCGGTGGCGCGACGATGAGACCGCGCTGGCCCATGCCGAGCGGCGTCATCATGTCCATGATGCGCGTCGTGTAACGATCCGGCACCGTCTCGAGCTTGATCCGCTTGTTCGGGTTGATCGTTGTCAGCTCTTCAAACGGAATGAGGCCCTGATACTTCGTCGGCTCGTCGTCGTTGATCTTGTTGAGCCGCATGAGCTGCGGCCCGCGATTGCCGCGGCGCGTCTCGCCCTGGATCCACATCCCGTCCCGTAGCGCGAAGCGCCGCACGATCTCCGGCGTGACGAAAATGTCCTGCGGCGTCTGGATGAAGTTGCGTTTCGCATCGCGCAGGAAACCGAAGCCTTTGCCCGAGATCTCGATCACGCCTTCACCAAACTCGAGCTCGCGCATCTGGTCGCCGTTTTGCGAGCCGCCCTGCACGGTGTCGCGTTCCCGGTCGCGGTCGTCAATGCGGTCGCGATCCCCTCCACCGTCCCGATCGCCACCACGGTCGCGGTCGCGATTCCGGTGCCGATCTCCACGGTGCCGGCCACGATCACGATCGCGCTCGCGAAATTCACGCTCGGCCTGCGGCGGAGTTGCCACTGCTTCGGCGGCCTCAGTCGGCGAAAGCGTCGTTGTCGCCTCATCGCTGCCCAACCGCATCTTCTCCGCTGCAGCCGTCGAGACGACTCTCGGTGCCTCCGGCGCGGCAGAATCGCTGCCGCTTGTTTTACCATCGGCCGATACGTCTGTCTGCGTATCCGGACGCGGAGCAGATTCGATCGGTCCTGCGACTGGATCTTCGAGTGGACGCGCGTGACTCATTTCGGGCGCGCCTTTATCGAGCGAAACGACTTCAGATTTCGCCGCCGGTGCTTCGTTCTTGCGTGGCGCACGGCGGCGCGTTGCCGGCCGACGGCCCGGGCCGCGCGGCGGCTTCGTCTCCACGGAGGATTCCTTCTCTGATTCTTCGCTCATAATGAAACACTGTGGAGCGACCGGCGCACGACACGTGCAGCTCCGGAGCTCAACTTCTTACGCCGGCAATTTCGCCAGCAACTCGTCGGCAATATCTAAATTGGAATAGACGTTCTGAACGTCGTCATCGTCTTCGAGGCTCTCGCACAACCGCAGCACCTGGAGCGCGGTCGCCTCATCGACGACAGGAACTGTCGTATCGGGAATGAAAGTAAACTTCTGCCCACTGGTCGTGACACCCGCGTGTTTGAGCGCCTCAGCTACTGCGTAGAGCTGATCGTGGGAAGTGGTTATAACATACCCCTCCTCCTCGGTTGTCAACTCTTCCGCCCCGGCTTCGAGCGCGAGCTCGAAGAGGCGTTCCTCCTCAATCGCGTCCCGCGGCACCGTGATCCGTCCTTTTTTGTGGAACATGTAAGAAACGCTGCCGCTCGTGCCGAGATTGCCATCATTCTTTGTGAAAATGCGGCGCAGCTCTGCTGCTGTGCGGTTCTTGTTATCGGTCGCCGCTTCGATCAAAACGGCGACACCGCCGGGCGCGTAGCCTTCGTAAACGATCTCATCGTAATGCTGCGCCTCTTCGCCTTCGCCGGTGCCGCGCTTGATCGCGCGCTCGATGTTCTCGCTCGGCATGCTTTGCGCGCGCGCTGAGAGGATTGCGCTGCGGAGCCGGATGTTCCCTGAGGGATCGCCGCCGCCGATCTTCGCCGCGATGGTGATTTCCTTCGCCAGCTTGCTGAAAAGCGCGCCGCGTCTGACGTCGAGGGCGCCTTTCGAGCGCTTCACCTTGGACCACTTACTGTGTCCGGCCATTGAGTACGGATTAGTTCAAGGCAGTCGCCGGACGGACCTGCATTCGCGAACGGTTCGGGAACCGGAGCGCCCCGTCGAGAGAGGGAAACGGGGAGGCGAACTACCGGCGGCAATTGAACCGCACGGCGGCGGAAATGTCAATCGCCAGGCCGGCGTCTCGCGATGCGATGCTTTTGTAGGGGAAGCTGTCAGCTTCCCGAGTCTGCGGCATTTGAAACACGGGAAGCTGACAGCTTCCCCTACAGCGGCAGCAGCGCTACGCCGCGACCGCGCTGCTGGCGCGCTTGCGCGCCGTGGCGTCGAGGATGCGCTTGCGCAAGCGCAGCGATTTCGGCGTTGCCTCTACGTACTCGTCGGAGCCGATATACTCGATCGCGCGCTCCAGAGTCATCTTGATTGGCGCTTCGAGCTGGATGCCTTTGCCGTCGCCCTGGCTGCGCATGTTCGTGAGATGTTTGGCTTTGCATGGGTTGACCGGCAGATCTTCGGGACGGGCGTTCTCGCCCACGATCATGCCGGCGTAGATCTCCTCCTGCGGGCCGACGAACAGTTTGCCGCGTGCCTGGATGTTGTTCAGGGCATACGCGGTGCTGATCCCCGGTTCCATCGACACCATCACACCGCGATTGCGACCTTCCATCTCGCCTTTGTAGGGCGCGTACTCGCGGAAGAGATGGCTCATGATTCCTTCGCCGCGGGTCAGGTTCACAAGATCACTTTCGAAGCCGATCAACCCGCGCGTGGGGATGATTGCCTCGACCGAAACACGCGTGGCGTGGTGATCCATGCCGACCACTTCGCCTTTGCGCGCGGCCATCGCCTGCAAGACGTCGCCGAGATTTTCATTCGGCACTTCGACGTAGAGGTTCTCGATCGGCTCCAGCAGGCCGCCATCTTCGTCGCGTTGAAAGATGACCTCGGGACGCGAGACCATCACTTCGTAGCCTTCGCGCCGCATCTGCTCGACCAGAATCGCGATCTGCATTTCGCCGCGCGCGTTAATCTCAAAGGCACCGGCCGATTCCGTGTCTTTCACCTGCAGCGACACGTTGCCGCGGGTTTCGCGGATGAGGCGCTCGCGCACGTGGCGCGCGGTCACGAACTTGCCTTCCCGGCCGGCAAACGGCGAGTCGTTCACCAGGATCCGCATGCGGATCGTCGGCGGATCGATGTCGACGAACTGCAGCGGCGTGCGCTCTTCGCGGTCGGTGAGCGTCTCGCCGATGTAAACTTCTTCGAAGCCCGTGAGCCCGACGATTTCTCCCGCGGACGCGTGTTTCGTCTCGACCTGACCCATGCCGGAAAACGTGAAGAGTGCGGTGACGTTTGCGCGCTCGCGCCGGCCGTCGCGATGGATGCAGACGATCGAATCGCCCACCGCAACCCGGCCGCTCACAATCCGACCAAGCGCGATACGGCCGAGGTAGTCACTGTAGTCGAGATTCGAGACGAGCATCTGAAGGTACGGCTCTGATGAAATCGTTGGAGGCGGGACGTACTTGATGATCGTCTCGAACAGCGGAGTCATGTCTTCGCTGTTCTCGTGCACCTCGCGCATGGCGAATCCGTTCTTCGCGCTCGCGTAGATGATCGGGAAATCGAGCTGCTCGTCGTTTGCTTTCAACTCGACGAAGAGGTCGAACACCATGTCGAGGACCTTGTGCGGGCGCGCGTTTTCGCGGTCGATTTTATTGATAACGACGATCGGCTTGACCTTGTTCTCGAGCGCCTTGCGCAAGACGAAACGCGTCTGCGCCTGTGGACCATCGTGCGCGTCGACGACAAGCAAGACGCCATCGACCATTTTCATGATGCGCTCGACCTCGCCGCCGAAATCGGCGTGACCCGGCGTGTCCACGATGTTGACGCGATAGCCATTCCACTGAAACGCCGCGTTCTTCGCGCGGATGGTGATCCCCTTCTCGCGCTCCAGATCCATCGAGTCCATCATCCGCTCCTCGACCTTTTGGTTCGAACGGAAGGTGCCCGATTGCCGCAGCAGCTGATCGACGAGCGTGGTTTTGCCGTGATCTACGTGCGCGATAATGGCGATATTACGAATCTTATCCATGAGACCTCCCCGCGTGGGGAGCGCGGAATATGCTGGCGATGGGGGGCCGCGTCAAACTGCCGGGGGTGTTTGCACGGGCTGTGCGAAGATTCTACGATCTCGCGGTGAAGCAGTTAATAGAATCGGCACGCGCTCTTCGGCTTCGCGAGCTAGTTGTTGCAGCGGCCGTTGCTGCCGGCTTGATGATGAGTACGAATCGTAGCGCGATGGGAGAACCCGCAGGAGCAGAACCGCAGCTGACGCGCGCTCAAGTCACGATCGAGGCGAGCGCTTCCTCATCGGGTGCGACGCTCGTGATCGGCGCGAAGCCGGCAGATTCGGCAGCGATGGCCGCGCTCGGCGAGTACGGCAAGCTCCTGGCTGAACGTTTGGCACGTGGAGAGATGGGGCCTCTGTTCCGGCTCGTTCCCGCTGCGCCGGAGGTCGCGCGGATGTTAGAGGAAAACCCGGTGGCGTTCATCGTCACGCCGCACGAACAGGCGATCCGGGTAGAGCTAATCGCCTCCGGGCAGGCATCACGCGCCGCAATTCACCAATACGTCGCGACGGAACTGACGGAGCGCGCGAAACGTGCGACAAATCATCCGGGGAACAACCTCGGCTGGGGCGCTCCGCGAGATCCGAACGCAAGCAACTGACGGCGGGCGGAACCGACACGGCGCGCAGCTCTCCCGGTGCCGCAAGCTCCGCAGCGCAAGCGCCGAAAAAACAAAAAGGGACCGAACCTCTCGGCCCGGTCCCTTCTGAATGAGCAACAGCCTCAGCAGGAACGCTACGGCAGCATGTTGCCGGACTTCGACTTCACCAGGCCAACGTCGGAGCTGTTGATGGCGCCGTTCGGCGTCACGTCGTTCCGATAGTTTGTGCCATCCACGGCACCCTGGCCGGAGCGGCTCTTCACTTGTGAGATGTCGGTGGCGGTGACTGAGCTGTTCCCGTCGACGTCTCCCTGGAGGAACTTCGCGTTAACCGCGACGGAAGCGAGAGTGCCTGAGGCGCTCGTGACGTTGTTCGCTGTCACGGTGACTGCCTGAACATCGTTGATGCCCGAGAGGTTAACGATCATCTCGTTGCCGTTGAAGCTCACGTTCGAGACCGTTCCAGCCGAGCTGGTCGCAGTGCCGCCGATGACGGGGCTCGTGAAGGTGAAGACGATCGTGTGGCTGCCCGCGGGGCTGCCGACGCGCGGCTCGACGGCCGCTGCACCGCTCAGCGGGAGATTCACCTCGAAGGTACCGGCAGACCCGTGGGTCTTGCGCGACGCCGCCTTGGAAAGGAGTGGCGTAGCGGGTTGCAACGCGACAAACGTTTCATACATGCCGCGTCCGTGCGTCGCAGCGCGGAGGATGCGCGACTGGTTCTGGATTTCCAGACCGAAGACGGAGACCGGCGGCAAACCGCTGCCGTACGGCACCCAGGTAGCACCGCCATTGCGTGTCACGTAGACCCCATTGTCGGTTCCGACGTATATGTCGGTGCAGGGGTTGCCGGGAATGCCGCTCTGCGGATCGATCGCGATCGCGTTGTGCGGCAGATCGGGAAGCCCAGTCGACATCGGAGTAAACACGACTGTGCCGCCAGTATCCAGGACGCTGAGATTGGTCGTCTTGTAGATGTGGGCGATCGGCTGCGCCGGAGTGCCGTATCCGCCGAACGCGACATACGCGACATTGCGGTTGTGCGGATCAATGGCGATGCGATTGGCGCCGATGGTTGCACCGCTGGTGACGTTGCCGGAGGCCGGCGTGTTGGTTGGTCCGTTGGTCGCACCAGGACCGGCGATCTGAAGTAGCGTAGGAGTGCCAGTCGTGGTCGCGAAGACCTTGCCGTTATTCAGCCCGACCACCCGCACGTTGTCATTCTGCGGCGAGATCGCGATCGAGCTGACCGGAATGCCCGGAAGGCCGTTCACGTTGTTCGACGGGTCGAGCTGCTGGCTCACTGCCTGCGCGGTGTCGGCACGGTCCATCGAACGGTAGAGCTTGTCCGATCCGAAATACCACGTGTTCGGATTGCCGGGCCCAAGCACAATGGGAGCGTAGAAATTCACGTTATCGCTCACCGCGATACCGTTAAAGAGCTCGGCTGGCTGGCCGTCGCAACCCGGTGCCGGGTTTGGGTCGCCAACGAAGATGCCGCGGAAATTCCATCGTCCTTCATTAGCGCAACCCAGGCTCGTGACCCGTCCGGTCCCGAGCAGCGCCGCCTGCACATTGAAGTAGGTGTGATACATCGTGACGTTCGTCGTGTTGGTCGCGTTTCGATCGATCAGCGAATAACCGCCGTCCCCGAAATCAACCCGGAACCAGCTGCCATCGGGCTGGTATAAATTCGTGCCGTTGTCTTGCGTTCCAGCGAGCGTGAAGTTGCGGTCCGTGGGGTGCGTCGCGATGTCCGAGAACTGCGTCGCGCTGAAGCCGGAGTTGTTCAGGTTGATCCAGGAAGTGCCGCCGTCATCCGATCTCCAGATACCGCCATCATTGCCGTGGTAAATAACGTTCGGATTCGACTTCGAGTACGTGATCGCATGAGTGTCAGCGTGCAAGGAGACCACGCTCGATGGGAGGGTAGCGCCGCCGTCGCGAGAGACTCGATGGATGTTTCCGCCGACGTTACCGCCGATTGAGACGTTGTTCGCGTTCGTTGGATCAACCCCAACCGCGATGTCGTAGAAGCCCTGGTTGCCGGCGAAGCCGTTCGCTGCCGGTAGCTGCACAAAAGGCCCGTGATTAACCGACTTGTATAACTGGCCCTGCGGGCTGCCTTCTGAGGTGGTCGCGTAAACAACGACCTCGCCACCGGCGGGTTTCGTGATCGCGAGCTTCGAGTTTCCGTTCGCAGCACCGAGTGGTGTCGATTTCGCGAGCGTGAAGGTCGGCGTCCCGGCGAGCGCATTCGTCGTCCGATATATGCCGGCGGGGTCAGTAGCAGTCTGTCCGAGGAAACTGACGTAAAGGTTGTTCGGATTCCCCGGCTCCATGACGACCGACGTCGAAATGGTGTCGACCGACGTGGTGCCAGTGATTTGGATCCGCTCCCAGGCGGGCGTGCCGGTGCCATTCACGCCAGCGAGTGCGTTCGTCGAGCGATAAAGACCGCGCGCGGGGCGAACCGAAAAGACCGACGAGCGAATTCCACCGACACCGGATGAGGTCGACACAAAAATATTGTTCGCATTCGTCGGGTCGACGGCGATCGCGACGATCGAGCGGCCTGTGAAGACGTCCCCGCCAGCAGCATTCGCGTTGTAGGGACCGTTCACGACCGGATTAAAGGAGTCGGCGTTCGTGATGATGTAGAAGCCGCTGCCGAAGAAGCTATCGCCGGACAGGTTACCTTCGCCTGTTCCCACGAAGACGGTCCCGGTGTTCGTCGGGCTGATTGCCACCGAGCCGATCGCGAGCGGAGTTCCACCCGCGCTCAGCGGTGCATTGTCCATCAGTTGAGTCCATGTGCGGCCGCCATTGAGCGTGCGGTACAGGCCGCCTTGTGCAGTACCAACGTAGGCGATGTCAGGATTCGTGGGATGAATGTCGATCGACGTGACACGCCCGCTGACCGGATCGCGCCGCGGATTATCTGGAAAGACGTAAGGCTCGGTTTGGCCATTCGGGATCGGGAACGGTCCGATCGCCGTCCAGACTGGCCCGCTGACACCGGCGGTGTTGTTTGTGTGCGCATTTTTCGCGCCTTGTGATCCCCCGAGCGCCGGGACGCTCCTGGGCTCAACGGCAGGCAAGAGCTGGTCGGTGGAAGGGAGATTTTCAATGTAAAGCTCGGGGCCGCGTCGGCCGAATGTCTTGCTCTTATCGGCGAGGGTTTGCCCGGGCGCAGCGGCCGTCGTTTGCGATTCGACGCTCACGCTGTTGGTGCGCATCAATACCACACTCGACAGCAGCGCCGCGGCGAATGTGAAGGAGAGGACGGAGGCGAGTTTCTTCATGAGGAGGGACGAGAGTATTCCGGATGTGAACTAATCTTCGCCGATTTTCGGCACGAGCGTTGTGTTATAGATCAGGCCCAGCCGACGCTGCAATCAATTTATTCGAGCCTCGTAAAAGGTCGTGTCCCGCCGCAATTCACCGTCAGGATGAAGTTAAATTCGCGTGCCGCAAACGAAGGTCGATGCGGTGCTGCGGTCCTGCCCTGGCCGCTGTTGTCAGGGACACACCCCCACTGCTAGTTGCTCCGCGCGTTCCAGCCGCAGCGTGAGAATACACACCTCTGCTGCGTCAACCGGTGCCGCCGGTTTGCACCGGTTCAGCGGAGACTACGCTCCGGACGTGATCAACTTACGCTAGACGCTTGCGCAATTCTGGCGAGGCAGGGGTCCGGCTTAATCAGCGTACAAGCAGGCAGCGCAGAGACGGCGTTTTAACTGCTGTAAATGCCGGCCGGATCGGCTGCAGCTTGCCCGACGAACGCGACATAGAGACTCTCCCATTGCCGGCTCCATCACCACGGAGGTCAACATGATGTTGATCGATCGTGCCGGTGGTCTGAAATGCGTTAGAACACGCGAGTGCCGGTGCTGTTCGCCCGCAGGCGTGTATGGAGCGGTAGAGACCGCGCGCACGGCGAATCAAGACGCGGAGGGGCGATGCCGCCGATGCCCGTTGAGGTCGCAAGTAGGCCTCCTTCGGCTACAAACAAAATCGACTCACGACGGAGTGTCTCTGCGTTGATCGACGTTAGCCGCACCGCAGCGAGGCGCTAGTCTGTTGAGTCGCGTCTCTCTGTATGCTCGAGCGGGCTTCTGGTGGCGTACGACCCGACGCGGCCGGGCGATGGGTGCTCTACGTAACGCAGGCGCTGCCCGTACGCGAAAGCAGCTTCACCCGCGAAGGTGAAGCTGCCTCGTAGAGCCTGCTGGATTCGTCCGTTACGGCAGCGTATTGCCCGATCTCGCCTTCACGATCGAGATGTCGGTCGCGTTAATCGAGCCGTTGGCATTGACGTCTGTCCGGAAGTTCTGCTGGGTCACAGTGCCAGGCGAGCTGGCCGCCTTTGTCTGGCCGATGTCCGTAGCGCTGACGGTACCGTTAGCGTTGGTGTCACCGGCGAGAAGGTTCATTGGAACACGCACATTCGTGGTGGTCGTTCCATTACTCACGCCCTGCAAGGTAACCGCGAGCCGCTGTCGATCCGGAGCATTAGCCACCGTGATGATCACGTCTGACCCCACGATGTTGCTGGTCGCCGTTCCAGTACCCTCCGTCACCGCCACTCCCGTGAGGGTTACAGGTGACGTAAAGGTCACGACGATCTGGTGTGTTCCTTCAACCGCGCCGACGCGACTTTCCAAACCTGGCGTTCCCAACAGTGGCAACGGAATGTCGTAGTTCGTTGCGCCGTGCATCTTGCGAGACACTGCGCCGACAACAAAGGGCTCACCCTTGATCGCAACCGTCATGTGCGCCTCAGGCGCCTGATTTCCGGTTTCGGTCAGCCGCACTTCGCCAAAGCCGATCGCGCTGGTGAGATTCGTCGTGGGCACCGCAGTGATGGTGAGCTGCTGTGTCTGCGCGAGATTGCCATTAAAGCTGAAGCTTGAGGGCGACACGCTAATGTTGAAACCCGGCACGCTCATGGCCGTACTGACGGTCCAGTTCGACGGCGTCGTGAGTGTATTCCGAACCGTCCGTGTCCAGGTGCAATGCGGCGCGCAATTCATGTTCCGCATCGACGGAATGTTGAGCGTCTTCGGGTCGCCGCCGGTTCCGGGATTGGCTGCCAGATAGCGACTGAAGATCTCGTCCATGACAACACCAGCTCGCGCTGCCTTCGTCAGATCAACACGGCCATTGCCGACATCATCGGGATCCCACGGCGTGACGCCATTGTCCTTCAGTCCTGTCTTCTTGGTCGTCATCATTAAGGCTGACTTCACTTCGGATGGGGTCCAAGCCGGCCGAATTGCACGGATGAGCGCTGCCGAACCCGCAGCATGCGGGCTCGACATGGACGTGCCGCTGACGCTGCTGTAAGTCGGCCCGCCGGTCGCAGTGGCATATGCCGCGTAGATGTTGACACCCGGAGCGGTGATATCCGGCTTCGTGAGCATGTTGAAGCTGGTCGGCGTCGGGCCGCGCAGGCTGAAGTTCGCCAGCACGTCGCTCGGAATTGGATCCAAAGCGAAGTTGATCGTCGCGGTGCTTGGATTCGCGTCTACGTGCGCAACCAGCGCGTTACCCGGCGCCTGCTCGATGCTGTAAGCGGGAATCGGTGGCTGTCCCGGTGTGGACATCGACAGCAGTGCTGCCTGGTTGTTGCGGATGATGACCATCGTCGCACCGGCGTTGAACGCGTTCTGGATCTTCTTGGTGAATGGACAGTTGCCGCGGTGGATCAGCGCGATCGCATTATTGAAAAATCCTGCCGGGAACGGCGTTAAGTTCGCTGGGGCGGTGTCCTCGCCTGCCGTGCAACCCTCGGCGGTTGGGTCCTGGCCGGTAAAATGCCGGATCGGATAGTTCGTCAGTGCCGTTCCGACGGGAGAATCACTGCCCTTCGTCGCGGGGATGTTCTGAGTGTTAGCCGGTCCGCCTACTGCTGAGACGCGTCCCGCGAACTCGCCGTCACGCGTAGAAGCTGCCACGGTCATGACCCAAGGGCCAAGGTGGCCGACGTTGCCGATGGGATCGGTGATCGTCGCGCTGGTGTTACCGGCCGACGCGGCGACAACGATGTTCGCGTCCACCAGGTCGAGCTTGCGACGATCATTGTCGTTATAGGGATCGCGGCCGCCGGAGATCGAGAAGTTCATCACGCGCACATCGCCGTGCAGCAGCACGCTGTTCATGCCCGCGACGATGTCGGCCTGCCCGCAGCTGTTCGTCGGGCAAACTTTGTAGGCGCGAATGTTCGCGCACGGAGCTACGCCGCTGATCTGGCCGAAGCCAGGATTCGGCGCTGGCACGGCGCTTTGGCCGACGGTGTTGCCAGCAGCAGTGCTGGCCGTGTGCGATCCGTGGCCGTTCGTATCGCCCGGACTTGTACCGTTACAAAGACCGCCCGGTCCGGTGGCGGTGGAACAATCGAGGGCACTGATGAGCTTGTTCGGCGCGCCGGCGACACCATGGCCGCAGCTCGAGTCATTCGCGAAGGAAGGATGCGACACAACGATGCCTGTATCGAGGACGCCAACAACGATCCCCTGACCTCGGGTGCCGGTCCCACCAGGAACCGCGCTGCCGTTCCAGATACTGTCGGCACCGATGAACTGCGGGCCACGGAACGTATCGATATGGTAAAGCCGCTCGCGCTCCACCGACGTAACGCCGGGCAGCTTCGCGACAATGTCCGCTTCAGCCGGCGTGAGCCGGGCCGCGATGCCGCTGTGAGTCGTCATGTATCGATGACTCGGGCTGACGGCACGGCCGATGGCCTGATCCATCGCCTGTCCGTGAGCCAGCTGCTCTGCCTCTACCTGCGATAGAACCGCTTTCGTCGCGGCCGCATCCGGATTGAAGCTCTCACCCGGCGCACGATTCTGGCGTTGCAGCGCACCGCCCTCGGCGAACTCAATTAGATAAACGAAGCGACCTTCTTTGTCTGCGGACGAGAACTCCTGATTCTCCTCGGCAGATTCGGTTGCTGCGGCGGGCGCAGTAGCTTTCGCCTGCGCATACACGGTCGAGAGGGCGCCTGAGCCGAACAGCGCCAGCATTAGCCCGATCGAGCAAAGCAGACAGGCGAGCAGGATACGTGGATTGAAGAAGCCGGAGACTTTGCGGCTCGTTATTTTTTTTAGCGTCATGGTTTTATCTGAGGTGGATTTTGGTGCGGGTGAGAAGCGCGGTTTGCGCAAGCAACGCTAGCCGATGGGCCAGGGTCGGTGCATGACACGGACGGTGTTTGCATGATGCACGCCGTCTTGTTTACCGGAAAACGTCGGCAACACAACTCTTTTGTATCGGCTTTATGTGAATTCGTCGGTCAAACTTTCGGAAGTGCCGAGCAGCTGGTGTGTTGCGACTGCACATGTGCAGTTCCGTTCTGCGTCAATCCAGCAGGCGAAAGTCAGCGGCGGGGCAGCGTCAAGCAGACATGCACGGCCGAGAAGAGCAGAAGCACCGCACCGATCGGCACGAGCAGAATTCCGAGTCCAGGTTCATCCTTGAGGTGCCACAGGCCGCCGAACAGGAAGCCAGCCGGCAATAACACCACCGCGATGCGCAGCCCGAGTGACGTCATTGCTGCGAGATGGATGAGCTGCAGGCGGGCGCATAGAGCCGCAGCGATCAACACGAAGTTTAGAAGTGTGCCATGAGCGTGAGCCAGCCGAAACATGTCGCGACGCACAGCGTCATCGAGGTAAGCCGGCGAGCGGAAGGCGCGAAAACCCTCGAGCAGAATGCCAAAAGCAATCCAAAGGGCGAGGGAGATCCATGCTTGCCGCATCAAAGCGCCTCCAGCATACGGCGGCATCGATTCGGGTGGCGGTGAAGCGCCAGCCACGGCTCGCGGGAACTTATTCGCCGACTTCGACATCGGTTTCGATTCGTCGAGTGCTCAGGCGTTCCCGTGCCGCGCGCGCCGCTTGCAACCGCTCCGCCGACCAGAGGGGGTTCCAGACCTGGAGCGTCGCGTTCCGCACGGTAGATGGAGCTAGGTAGTCGGGCTTTGGCAACGCGGCATGCTGCGCGGCGAGCGCGTTTGCGGCGAAATAGCGGACGATTGGATAGGTATCCTGCATTGCTTCGAGCAGTAGCGGACCATACGCCTCGGCGACCGGCGTCATCGCCGCTGCGGTGAGGGCGCGCATTACTGCGTCACCAGCGAAAAGCGCGCGCTGCCCCTCGGGCTCGTCAAAACGCGCGTCGCCGGGCTGCGTCCCATGATACACCTTCGGCCACAGGCGTTGTGTTTCCGCGATCGCGCGATTTGCCGACCAATCGAGATGGCACTGATTGCACGCGTTCGGTTTGTTGAAGCGCACGGTTTCATCCGGCTTCGGAATGGTAATATCATGTGTGCGGTGCGCGGCCATTATGCCGTAGACGATCTTTGGCATATGGCAGTTGTAGCAGAGGCTGCCGGCTGACTCGACACCGTGTTTGGTGTGTTCGGCGAGTTGCGCCGGTTGTGTAAATTGCTGATGGCACTGCGTGCATGCAGCATTGGTTTTCATCTTTTCGGTGAGCTGCCCGCGCGGATCGCCGTCGTGCATCGAGTGACACGAGATGCATGTGATACGTTTCCCGGGCGTGCCGTCCGTGAAGCATCGCGAGCGCGTCATTCCCTGGTACTCGAAAGCAGTGAGGCGCGGCGAACCATCCTCCCAGAAGCGGGTCGCGAAGCTAAAGGATTCGACCTTTGTGTCGCGCTGCACCGGCTTATAGAACTCGTGCAAATTCTCTCCCGCATCGTACGGATCGCCCACGCTCATCATCGTGCGGATCCGGTGTTGCGGCTCAGGCACGCGCTGCCCGTGGCAATGGCCGCAAACCATTGCAGCGCGGTCGGAGTCGAGTCTCGCGGGATTGACGACTAAACGGGAGGGGGCGATTTCGTCTTTCAGCTTCCACTGGTAGCGCGTGACCGGAGAGAGCGCGCGCTGCGCGTGCTCACCAGCCGGCCCGTGGCAGGCGCCGCACGCGATCCCCAGCTCCGCCACTTCGGTATCCCAGGTCCCTCTGTTCCAATCGAGGCCAGGCTGCGCCTTCACGTTGTGGCAGAAAACGCAGTTCACATTCCATTCCGCGACGTGTTGTTTGTAATCGCTCCCGTCGGGATAGAAGAACGAGCCGTTCAGGTGCATCCAACGGCGCTGAACGAGGTCGTACGCGATCGGCGCCCGAATCCATCTGTCGCCACTCTTCGTGAGATACTGCTGGATGCGCCGGGAACCGACCGTGCGGACGATTTGCAGCCGCTGTGTCACTCCGTCGACGCCGGTGATCTTCATCCAATAGGCGCCGTTTTCGCGCACCATCTCCGCGCGAACACCCTGATACGTGATCGTGTTTTCACGCTCGAAGTCGCCGAGGATACTTTCGGGGCCTGCCTCTTGCGTCATCGTCCGGTGAAACGTCGCGTGCCAGCTCGTGTAGTTCGTTTCATGGCATTTCCGGCAATCGCCGGACTCGAGATAGCCAGCATCGGCGCGGCCAGCTCGGATTGTCTCGTAGTTTGGTGAGACCGCGCGAATAACGCCGACGATAATGCCGAGGGCGCTCGCGGTGACGATCCACGCCAGAAGAGGCTTCGAGAGTCTGCGCAGAGTCATGAACAAGCAGCGGCGCGCCAGCCTCGCATTACTCAGCCACCGCGGCTAGTCGCCGCAAAGCAAAACGGCCGCGCCCTTGCAAGCGCGGCCGTCGTTGATTGCCTGATATCTAGTTACGGCAGCGGCTGCGTAACTGCGTCCTGCGCATTGATGAAGCCGTAGCCATCGAGGAAGGAGTAGCCCTTGCCGATGCGGTTCACCATCACGCCACTGAATGTGCCGCCGTCGCTCGTCGTGCCACTGAATACCGCCCCGCCAGGCACGACCGTGCCCTCCGGCATCGCTACGGTTGCACCGAGCAGATCACCGGAGTTACCAAAGCCAGTCGTTGCCGTTGTTGTGTTCTGCGTGCGCTGTTCGTCACGATCTGCGCCGAATGTGAACGCGCGGCCGCCAGAGAACGTGCCAGCAGCGAATGTCATATCGAGCTGGTAGAACTGACCCGCCACTGCCGGAGCGGCTGCAGGCAGGCTATACATACCGGTAATGTTCGCCGCGGCGATGCCTCCAGCGACCGTGCCGACGGTAAATGGGAAGCCCGACGCTGCGGTCGTGGTGCGTGCTCGGCTGTCCCAGACCAGCCCGGGTTGAGGGCCGAGCTCAGAACCGCCAGTCGTGTTTCCGCTCTGCACGTTGATCGACAACGTGTTGACCGAACCAGGACCAACGTACGTGACGCCAAAGGAGCGCAGATCGTCAGTCGAAACGACGCGACCATCGGAGTAGTTGAAGTTCCCGCCCTGGCCGCGAGCCGTGATGGTGATCTTGCCGCCGTTCGACGTCCGCGCCGAGCCGGTTGAGAAGAATGGATCGAGGTCATGCGCATAACCGCTGCGCTGCAGAATAGTGCGCATCTGTGGCTGAGTCACCGATCCAGAACCGCCATTCGCTTGCAGGACCAAGGCTGCAATCGCCGCAGCATGAGGTGCTGCCGCGCTCGTGCCGTAGAAGTTCGGGAACGCGTCGATATCGCCCGCGGCATCGCTGCCGAAGAACGTGTTATTCGCACCGTCCTGTGCCGCGACATCAGGCTTCTGCCGGATGATGGGTGTGGCGAGACGGTTCGCGTTCTGGTCGAAGTAGATATACGACGGCCCAGGCGAGGTGAAGTCCTCGGGGATGTATGGCCGGAAAGGGCTGTAGGCAGCCGCGCTGATGCACCCGGGCTCGTGATTGTGGCCGTAGGTGATCGGGGTGTGATAATCGTAGTACTCGACCGGTTGCCCGACCGATGTGTTTACATAACGCACCTTAGTCGCCGGAACGGGCGCTGTCGGGGTGTTCGCACGCGCGATAACCACTTGAACCGCGCCACTGACGAACGGCATATTTCCAAACTCAAACGGCTGGTTCGACAGCTGGTTCTTTGCGGCGAACGCAGAGATGAATGCGCCGTTGTCCACGCGGAAGAAAAGGACGTTATAATCTGTCGTGACGCGCTGCACGCCGCTCGCGTTGTACGCTTTGATATCGAAAGTTCCGCCAGTCGCCGCGGTAAAGGCATAGACCGCCACCCGGTAATTACCCGAAATGTTGGCAAAGAAGAAAATTTCTTCGTCGGTGCCGGTATCCTGGCGCAGCAGCAGTGTATTGTTGGGATCGTAAATCTCGACCACAGCGTCGAACGGATTCGTCGGCGGCGGCGGATTCGCAATCACGGTGACACGATACTGCTGCGAAGCGACCAGGTTCGGCAGCGTGAAATTCGTCGGCTCGGTCGTGCTGGTCGCAGTGCCGCTCGCCTGGAAGAACGGAGTTGGATTGAATGAGGGCGGATCAACATCGTACGGGTCATCCCACTGGAAAGCCATGGCAGAGGCGGAAGTCGTCTGTCCCTGGCTGACGGTTTGGGCGATGTCCTGGCCACCATCTGTGCGGAAGTTATGGAAGCCGCCCGTGTACAACGCCGGATCGACGCCACTGAAGTTCAGGTTCGTTCCCGCAGTCGCAGCCGCGAGATTAGCCGACGAAACGTGGCGGTAATCTGAGAAGTAGCCGTTCGCCGCGGGACGGTTACCCGCTGACGAGAAGTAGGAGATCCCGAGTGCGGCGACTTCGTTCACCGCGCGACCGACCAGACTCGTGCCGAACATCGGGGAATCTGCGTAAAACAGGTCATCTACAATCACGTCCGCGCGGAAGCCAGGGACGGTGTGTGACGCGCCAGGAATCCCTGCGAGCGAACGAATGTTGTCGGCGAACGATACCTGGCCGGTCGATGCGGTGGCGAAACCAAGCCGAGATTTTGGAGCCATGTCATGGATCAACTCGAGCATCGCGCGGCCTTCATCGCTGCCCGTGACGGCAAGCGGATCATCAAGAACTACGACCGGCTGGGTGTTGTTTGGATTGGCTGTTCCCGGCAAATCGCCGCTCGCCACACCGGCATTCGCCGCCGCCGCATCGTAGCTGTCCGACATCGCACCGATAGTGATACCGGTGCCGTCTTGCATGATCTGATCGACGCGGTGTTTCATCACGCCTTGGGAGGTGACGGCCCCAACGTCGAGGATCGGGCGGATCGCCAGCTGCACTGATTTAACCCGCTTGTCGCTGGCGAGGCCAACGACATCGTCAAGACTCACCCATGCCTCGAGCACGCCGCTCCGGTAGGTCATATCCTTCGCCGTCAGTTCCGCAGCCGCCGGCAAAACCGACTCGGGGGCGCCAGACTTCTTCGTCGCCGGATTGAGGTGAATGTAGACTTTCACCTGCTCTTTATCGTTGATGAAGGCGTTGTCGCGGTAGCCCTGCGCGAGCTGCGCGAGACTCGGATCAAGCTTGCTACGACTCTGGTCGGACGCCTGCTGCGCCTGTCGTTCACGCACGAGCACATCGAGCCCGCTGCCGAGATTTCCTGGGACGGTACCACCAAACGCGGTGGTGGCGACAATGAGCGCACCCAGGACGCCGAGCGAACCGGAGCGGGGGAACGGGTTAGTCAATTTTAACTTCATATGTGTTTTAGCGAATCACGAACCTGCCAGTAGATTGAGATGTTGGTACCCGAGTCGTCTTACGATCGGCGAACGCGCCGACGCAGAACGATAAGACCGCCCATACCCGCACAGGCGAGCAGAACCACGCTGCTCGGCTCCGGGATCGCGCTCGCCGTGGCTCCGGTAAGTGTGATCGTGTAGGCGCCGCTGCCCGGGAAAGCAGACTGCGTAACGCCGGTCACCGGGCCGAGAGCACCCATGCGCGGACCGCGAACGTCTGTGGAGAAAACACCGTCCGCAAACAGCTGCTGGTTCTGGAGGTTGATGGGCTCCGAGCCTGAGAGCGAGATGCCAATGATATAAGTGCCAGCCACCAAAGGCCCGAACGGGTGGCCGCCCGGCAACGTCGATTGGATGCCTCCCATCGAGTCGTCATTCAGGTAAACTGGATTGCCGCTCAGCGTGAAGAGGTAAATCATGGTATCGAGCGCCGTGCCGTTGCCGACTGTGGTGGCCGAAAACGCGCCGGGATTCATGATGGTGATATAAAAGAAGTCGCCATCTAGACCATTCAGGATCGTCCCACTGATTGAACTCAGCGCGGCACCGGCCATGCCAGTCGATTGCGCGCCGGGGACCGATGCGCCAGCATCGCCGACTTCATTGTAGTTTTGCGCCTGCAGCGTGGCCGCCGCGAGGAGTGATAACGCAACCGCGGGAAGCGAGCGGGAAAACCGGGATAGTTTAATCATAGAGGTAGGAGCAGACTAGGTAGGACGAGTTAAAAAGATCGCGCCACGGCACTTAAGCATGACACTTTCGTTATATTCTTCTGACCGCGTATTATCATCAAAAAGAGGATCGGCTCACCGGGATGTCCCGGAAAAAGGCGCTGAGGGGGGCCAGAATGACCAAATGCCACAAAGCGGTCAACCTTTTTCTGGCAGGTCGTGAGATGGACGCTCCGCGCGCGGGTTTCGCGAGAACGTGAAGCCGCGATTCGCGCGCGGCGCGACTACCGCTGACGGCGCCGCCAGACGACCAGAAGACCCGCACCGCCAACGAGGAGCAAAACCGACGCCGGCTCCGGCACGACCGTGATGTGGCCGAGGCCGCCCCCCGGATTGGTCACACTCTGCGGCGTGAGCAGAAACGCACGCGTCTCTCCGCCGATAATCCCGACGCCGACGATCTGGCCATTTGCGTTGATCCCCCGCCCTTCGGTTAAGATCCAGCCGCTGCTCACCGGCAGCAGCGTGTTGAGGTCGACCATGCCGGTCGCCGCCGTGTAAAGGAACGCGCGCAGCGAGGAGTTATCACTCAAATAGGACGAACCCGTGACCCAGCCGAGGTCGTTCACCGCCTGGCCCGCGCTCGATAGACCGCCCAGCGTGCCGAGGTCCTGCAACGGCCCGCCGTTCACCCCGCTGAGGAACGCGTGCGTCCGCCCAGCGGCGGTTTCCGAGCGCCCCGTCACCTGGCCGTAGTTGTTCAATGCCAGCCCGAAGCTGAACCGCCCGCCGAGCGTGCCGAGATCGCGCAGCGCGCCACCGTTCGCACCGCTGATGAAGGCGTGATTGAATCCCGAGGATGTGCCGGAGTATCCCGCCACTTGTCCGGAGTTGTTGATGCCGAATGCCCAGCTGTTCGTCCCGCCCTTCAGTGTGCCGAGGCTGCGCAGCGCGCCGCCATTGGGTGCACTGATGAACGCCTGCGTCGCCGCGTTCCCTCCAGTTTGCGAATAGCCGACCACGCGCCCCGTATTATCGACGCCGTACGCATAGCTGTTCATCCCGCCGAGCGTGCCGAGATCAACAATCGGCCCGCCATTGCCGGAACTCACGAACGCATGGAACCCCACTCCGGCGATGTTCGATGCGCCGGCCACGCGACCGCTCGCGTTGATCGCGTAGGCGTAGCTGTTGGTGCCGCCGAGCGTCCCGAGATTCAGCGGCATGCCGTTGCGGGCGCCGAGCATGAACGCGTTCTGCGCCTGGTCGCCGGGCAGGAATGAATACCCGGCGATCTGCCCGGTGGCGTTGATCGCCGTCGCGTTGCTGCTCGAGCCGCCAAACGTGCCGAGATCAAAAATGAGATGTCCGCCACTCTGCGCGCGGAGCGTCGGCCCGAGCACCAGCAGCAGAGCCGCGGCCGCAGCGGCAATGGCTTTGGGGGAAGTCATGGGGCGCGGAGTTTATCGCATCTCGCGCATTTCGCGAGCAAATCTCCGCCCGTCGCGGACTTTCGTCAGCTGCCTTCTCTCTGCCCGGCGTCAGGCCGTTCTCATGCGCCAAATCACGCTTGTCATCGGAGGTGCCCACGCTAAGCTGCCGCTCCCAATCGGGAACCTGCATGTCGTTGGCCAGCCTATTATCTGCCGAGCAAATCATTCCGGAGATGAAGGCCACTGAGCGCTGGCCCGCCATCGTCGAGCTGATCGATCTGCTCGTGAGGCTCGGGCGCATCAAACCCGAGGATCGCGACAGCATTCTCGCTTCGCTCAAGCAGCGCGAAGAAACGATGAGCACCGGGATCGGTTTTGGAATCGCGATCCCGCATGCGTCTTCTGATCGCATCGATCAGGTCGTCGCTTGTTTCGGCCGCTCGTCGCAAGGCATCGAATTCGACGCGCTCGATAACGCGCCGGTGAAGTTCGTGGTCCTGTTCGTCGTGCCGAAGAATCAATTCCAGACGCACCTCCGCACCCTCGCCTCCATCGCGAAATTCCTGAACGATCGCGCCACGCGCGACAGCCTCGCGAGCGCGAGCTCCGCGCAGGAAATCCTCGGCATCTTCCGCGACCGCCCCCAAAAGTAGGCGCGGCGTCGCATGGAAACTTTCCAGGCGCTTCTCGCGCAAAAATTATCTCAAGCCCTCGCCGCGGCCGATCTCCCGCAGGCTGGCGAAGTCACGCAGGCGACCGACGCGCGCTTCGGTGATTACCAGACGAACGCCGCGCTCGTGCTCGCGAAGCAGCGTGGTGAAAATCCGCGCACGCTCGCGCAGAAGATCATCGACTCGTTAGACGTCGCCGACCTGACCGAAGCACCGACAATCGCCGGCGCCGGTTTCATCAACTTCTCGCTCCGCACCGAAGTGCTCGCGCGCCAGACGGCAGCGATCCTCGCCGACGAACGCCTCGGCGTCGCGCGCGTCGATCAACCGAAGAAGATCGTCATCGATTTCAGCTCACCGAACGTCGCGAAGCCGATGCACGTCGGCCACATCCGCAGCACCGTCATCGGCGACGCACTTGCTCGCATCGCCGAGTTCCTCGGCCACGATGTCATCCGCGACAACCACATCGGCGACTGGGGCACGCAGTTCGGAATGGTCATCTGGGGCTGGAAGAACTTGTTAGACCGCGCCGCCCTAACGAGTCATCCGATCGACGAGCTGGTCCGCATCTACAAAGAGACGAACGAGCGCGGCAATGCCGATCCTTCTGTCCGCGAGCAGTGCAAGGAAGAGCTCGTGAAACTGCAAAGTGGCGACGCGGAAAACTACGCCATCTGGCAGGAGTGCGTCGCTCTCTCCATGGGCGAATTCGAGCGCGCGTATCGCGTGCTCGGCGTGCACCACGACATCCAGCGCGGCGAAAGCTTCTACAATGATCGCCTCGCCGCCGTCGTCGACCGCCTGCTTGAGAAAGGCATCGCCGAAATCAGCGAAGGCGCCGTCTGCGTCTTCTTCCGCGACATCCCCGAGATGGCCGATAAACCGTGCATCATCCGGAAGAGCGATGGCGGCTACAATTACGCCACCACCGATATCGCGACCGTCGACTACCGCATCGACGAGCTGAAGCGCGACACCATCTGGATCGAGACCGGCGCGCCACAACAACTCCACTTCCGCCAGATCTTCGACATCGCGCGCCGCGAAGGCCGCACCGCCGATTTCCGCCACATCACGCACGGCAACATCCTCGGCGAAGACCGCAAGCTGATGAAGACGCGCAGCGGCGAGAACGTCGCCCTGCAGGACGTCCTCGACGAAGCCATCGTCCGCGCGCGGAAAATCGTCGACGCGAAAAACCCCGACCTGCCCGAAGCCGAGAAAGCACACATCGCGCAAATCATCGGCATCGGCGCCGTGAAGTACGCTGATCTCTCCCAGTATCGGATGACCGATTACATCTTCTCCTGGGACCGCATGCTCTCCTTGCAAGGCAACACCGCCCCGTACTTGCAAAACGCCTACGTTCGCATCCAATCCATCTTCCGCAAAGCCGGCGAGCAAAGCAGCGACCCGGCCGACATCGTCCTGACAGAGCCAGCCGAGAAGAACCTAGCGAAACGCCTCTGCCAATTCGCCGAAATCGTCCCGACCGTCGTGAACGACTTCCGCCCAAACGTCCTCGCCAACTACCTCTTCGAACTGGCGAACAGCTTCCACTCGTTCTACGAAGCCTGTCCCGTCCTGAAATCCGAAGAGTCCGCGCGCAGCTCGCGCCTAGCCCTATGCCAACTCACCGCACGCACATTACAGCGCGGCCTCGAGTTGCTCGGCATCGAAGTGCCAGAACGGATGTAGGAGATTAGACTCTCCTGCTCGCAGGCCTGGTTGGGTGGAAAACATTGTCCATCTAAACGACAGCTTCTACATCGACCTTCATCGCGAAGGTTAGTAACTTCCCACCGTGGGCCTGCAATCTACTGCCAAACCAACGCGCGAGTTGAGAGCTAATCTGTGCGCGCTGTCCCTGACCGCGCTTACCATCCTCTGCGCGCGCGCAGACGATTGGCGATCCTACCAACATGATCCTGCGCACACCGGCTACTCGCCGTCGTTCGTGAACGCACCTGCGCTAACGTTCGCCTGGGCAGCGCCGACCGGATACTCGACGCCGCTGATTGTCGGCGATGCCGTCTTTGCGACGAAGAACCAAGGCGGCATCGGCAGCAGTTCCACAAGCATCACTTCTTTCGCCCTTGCTAATGGCGCGGTGCACTGGACTTACACGGGAAATTTCGTATTCCCTTCGCAGGCGGCTGTTGGCGGCGGCTTTGTCGTCTTCGGCGGTGGCATCGGCTCGGGCACTAATCAGTTGTACGTTTTGGATGCGAATACTGGAGCGCTGCGTTACGTGGTGCCCGGTGCGAATACGACGATCATGCCAACTATCGTCGCGGATCCCGTGAACGGCAGCGTGACAGCATACGTCGGCAGTGGCTCGGGACTTACGGCGGTGTCGCTGGGACCGACGAGTGGGTCTGTGCTTTGGACGCGGGCAGCGTCACTTGGTGGATCCTCACTGCCTACGGTAGTCGGCAACTCGATTGTGATGGCTGGGCCGGGCCAATACTACGCATTCGATCAGCAAACGGGCGCGGTGAATCACTTCCACTCCGGCAATGTCTCGGGCGGCGGCGGAGTGACGGTCGCGTACGACGCTACGCGGCAGCAGTTCTATGTCCTTGAGGCTTACAATACCACCGTCGGAACCGCGCTCACTGCTTACCACTACACGAGTAACAGCCAGATCGAGATGCTTTGGCAAAGGACTGGCCCGGGCATCGGTAACGGTGGCTCCGTCGCAATCGGCCCGACGGGCAATGTCTATGCACTTGATAATTCTCGCATCGTCGAGCTCAGCCCGACTTCGGGCGCTATTTTGCGGATGATTCCGGGTTCCTTTGCCAACGCAGTGACGCCGGCGATCACCGGCAACACAATCTGGGCGTTCGGACAAAGCCAGACCTTCGCCTACGACCTTTCGACGCTGCAGTTAGTGCGAACGTTGTCTGGTAGCCGTGGCAGCCTCAATTCCACCTACGATGGACCAGGCGCGTTCACCAACGGCTTTTTCGCTCTCGATTACGGCGCGATTGTCGATCGACCCGGCTTCAACGTCTATGTGGCACCGGTACCGATTCAACTAAGCAGGGCAGTCTCTCGAAAGTCTCACGGTTCAGCCGGCGCATTCGATGTCGATCTTGCGTCGAGCGGCAGCCCGGAAATCGAAAGTCGCAGCGGCGGCCCGAATGGCGATTTCACGGTGGTTCTGTCCTTTACCACCCACTTAGCCAGTGTCGGAATGGCGAGCATTACGACCGGCACTGGGTCGGTTATGACCAGCGGGATTGATCCTGATGACTCACGCAATTACCTCGTGCATCTCACCGGCGTAGCGAACGTGCAGAGGATCACAATCGCGCTGACGAATGTAAGCAACATCCAAGGCGGAACCATGTCTCAGGTGGCGGTCACGATGGGAGTGTTGCAGGGCGATGCGAACGGTGACGCTTCCGTGAATGCCGACGACGTCATCCACGCCAAATCACAATCCGGCAGTGGAGTTGGAAACGCCAATTTCACCTCGGACGTGAACACGAATGGCATCGTCAACGCCTCAGATGTCTCGGCCGTAAAGGCAAACGTCGGCACGGCCTTGCCGTAGGTCGCCTTTGGGCGGCGAGACGAATCAAAAGGCATTCGATGGCATCCAGCTCGTCAGCGTCAAGTCGTGCCGGATAGTTCCACGTAACGCGGCCAGCTGACCAGGCCGCGGGGTGCCAACTCACCGCTCACGTTGCAGCGTGGCTTGCATTTGTTAGGCAGAACGCGTCATGGATTGCGGCGACGCCGGGCACATACTCCTCTCTCAGCGGGTCAATCCTTTCCTGCGCGCCTACAAGGACGACCCGCGCTTCATCGCCTTCGCGCAAAATGTGCCGTGATGCCGAAGGTCGGCCCCAAGCTGTGAGCGCAGGCTGGAGCAGCGATCGATACGTCGCGAGCGGGCACGCCGCCTCGCCCTGAGTCTCAGTGACCGCGTTGATCACAGGCGCGCCGCTCCCGGAGCCTCGACGCTGGCCACCGCCATCGGTATGATCACCGCATGAACCGCGTCTCGGGTTTTGTCTCGCTGCACCCTTACTTCAAGGTGCCGCCGGACAAGCTGCAGATGTTGAAGGACGTGTTGCCGGAATTTGTCGCGAAGACGCGCGCGGAGACGCAGAATCTCTTCTACGAGTTCACGATTAATGGCGACGAAGTGTTCTGCCGCGAGGGATACGTCAATGCCGAGGCGTTGCTCGAGCATCTCGGGAATGTGAAGGCGATGCTCGAGGCGGCGCTAACGATGGCCGAGCTGATCCGCATCGAAGTGCATGGACCGGCGGCCGAGCTGGAGAAGCTCAAGGAACCGCTCGCACACCTGAATCCCGCCTGGTTCGTGCTGCACCGCTGCTAGTCGGGTGGTCGACACCGCCCGGTGAGCGAGAGGGATAATTCAGCGCCGCTGTTATTTCCGACGGACCTGCGCGTGGCGCGGACAGGTGACGAGGTGATCGTTGACCATGCCGGTGGCTTGCATGAGTGCGTAGCAGATCGTGGAGCCGACGAACTTGAAGCCGCGCTTCAGCAGGTCGCGGCTCATGGCGTCGGACTCCGCCGTTTTGGTGGGCACTTCGGACATTTTGCGCCAGCGGTTCTGGATCGGTTTGCCGCCGACGAAACTCCACATGTACGCGTCGAAGCTGCCGAATTCTTTGCGCACGGCGCCGAACGCTTTCGCGTTCTGAATGGCGGCGGCGACCTTCAGCCGATTACGCACGATCCCGGGATCGCCGAGCAACCGCTGCACGTCGCGCTCGCCGTAGCGCGCGATCTTTTCCGCGCGGAAACCATCGAAGGCTTTGCGGTAGGCCTCGCGCTTGTTCAGGATCGTGGTCCAGCTCAAGCCGGCCTGCGCGCCTTCCAGGATCAGGAACTCGAAGAGCTTGAGGTCATCGTGCACCGGCACGCCCCATTCTTCGTCGTGGTAGGTGATGTTCGGCTCACTCGTGGCCCAGGGACAACGCGGCATTGAGCAAGTGAGACTACCGACGGCTCGGTGGCTTGATGTTGAGAATGCGGACGCCAGTCGCGACACCGGAGCTGTTGAACGCCGGCCGCGCATCGACTTTCAGCCGCGTCGCAACTTGGCTTGGCGGCACGCCCCACGCGAGGTAGCTCGCCGCGGCCGCGGAGACGAGCGCGGACGACTGCGATGTGCCGCTAACCATCGCCACTCTGTCGCTCTGCCACGCTGTAACCACGCCGACGCCGGGCGCGGCGATGTCGAGACCGGCGCCGGAATTTGAGAAGTAGGCCTGCCGGTTATTCGCGTCGACGCTGCCGACACTGATGACGCTGTCGTAGGCGGCGGGAATCGCGAGCTGGCGGTAGGCGTCATTACCTGCCGCGGCGACGACCACTGCGCCGCGTTGCGAAGCATACGCGACGGCCTGGCCAAGGATCGCGCTGTCGCCATAGCCGCCGAGACTGATGTTGATCACGCGCGCACCGCGATCGGTCGCGGCGATGATGCCTTGCGCGAGGGTCGAGCTGGTCGAATAGCCCTCCGCATTCGCCACCCGGATATCGAGGATGTGCGCGGCGGGCGCGACGCCCGGAGCTTGCGGATGCTGCCCGCCGATCAGCGAGGCGACGCTCGTGCCGTGGCTATGAAAAGGCTGGCCGTCATTCACCAGATCGAGATGGGTGATCTGGCCATCGGTAAATGTGGAATGGCCCAGAACACCGGTATCGAGCACCGCCACCGTCACCTTCGCGCCCCAGCTCATCCGATCTCCGCCGGCGTTGATCGCGTTCATCATGGCCGGGCCAAACGGTGCGCGTCCTCCTTCATTATTCGGATCCGGGTTCGGCGGTGCCGCGCCGGGAATGCTGAGCCAAAGATTGCCCTCGACAGTGGCGTGCTCGCCACCGCTGGCGGTGATCGACTCGCGCAAATCTTCGAGCCGGCCATAACGAACCCGCGCGGAGTTCAGCTCCGGGATTGTGTCGAGGATCTGAAGCCCGTAAGCCGCCGCCTCGCCGGCGAAACGATCCCGCGCCTCCGCGCTGCGAAAGGTCAGCAGCGCCTCGCCAGGAAGGACATTCGTCGCCGCCAACTTCGCCCGCAGACTTTCCAGCAAAGGGTCGTGGCTCTGAGTCGAGGGCCTGGCTGATTTTTGTGCGGTAGAATTCGGCCGAATTCGTTCGGTCACGCCGGCCGCATCCCGCGCTACCGCGACGATTTCAGAAGTCGCTGACGGACTGCGTTCTCCGGATCCGTTCTCCCCGCCGCCCAAAAACGACAGCCACCCGCAAATCATGACCATCGCTGCGAGAACCGTGATCAGCAGGGTTGAATGACGGGGTCCTTTTCTCATGGGGCGTGGGGAAGCGTAGCACTTCCAGCGGCGGCGACCACAGTGCGCCATACGAACGGACGTCGGAGTTCGCTGAAGTTTGGAAATGTCCGGAGTGAATCAGTTCGTTTGTGCGATCGAGATTCATCCGGCCGCAGCCTTTTCGCACCGCTCCAGCAGGCGGGGGGCCTCCATTCGCTCGGTCCACGCGGCGAACGCCGGCGTGGCACCTCGCCAGCGCAGCGTGTCGACCCTTCTGAAGAGCGGCGCATCAGTGCGCAGCGTCGCCAGAGTCTTGAAGAGCAACGCGAGCTCGCGCTGCGCGCCGAGAACCTTCGGCGGGAAGTTCTCGATCGGACCGTAGGAATTCAGGACGTGCGCGGCGGTCTTGGCGCCGAAGCCGGCGATGCCAGGATAGCCGTCGGCTGCATCGCCCACGAGGGCGAGCAGGTCCGGAATGAGCGGCGGACCGACGCCAAATTTCGCGCGGATCCCGGCAGCGTCGCGAACCGTTTTCCGCCGGCCGTCGATCTGCACCACCCGCGTATCCCGCACGCATTGACCCAGATCTTTGTCCGGCGTCCAGATGGCGACCTTCTCGACGCGCTTGTCCTCTGATGCGATGTGCGCAGCCGACGCCAATCCATCATCGGCTTCAAGCTCGACCATCGGCCAGACTGCAACACCCATCGCGGCGAGCGCCTTCTCGAGCGGATGAAACTGCGCAAGAAGCGCGCGCTCGATGCCGGCGCCGGTCTTGTAGCCCGGCCAAAGCCGATTGCGAAACGACTCGATCACGTGATCGGTCGCAACACCGACGTGCGTGTCACCCGTCTCGATGATCTGGAGCACGCTCTGCAGAACGCCAACGACGGCACCGTAAGGACGGTCGAGGCCTTTGTTAAACCGGCGCAGCCCGTAGAAGTGACGAAACAGCTCGTAAGTCCCGTCGATGAGGTGAACGATCAATTTGGGTGCAACGTAAGTTTCATCGCGTAGTCATTCCCTTGCGGAGCAACATGCATCGACTTTGGACGATCGTCGCATTGACCGTCATCTGCACGAGCTGCGGCACAAAGGAAGAAACGCCGCCGGTTCGAATCGTGGCGCTGGAC